>QFCE01001485.1_pt1 | contig 96918 bp, 97 predicted proteins | sample 5346091 | NCBI WGS metagenome assembly QFCE01 (sample SAMN09062252, study PRJNA434731) | Human gut metagenome, whole genome shotgun sequencing project. | isolation source: stool timepoint A chromium assembly | host: Homo sapiens | collected 2015
TTACAACACATACAACAGTAAAAAATAAAAATTTGACGAAAAAAAAGCCGTACATAAACGACATTTGGCTATTTTGGCTATGAGCAAGTGTTAAACTCCCGAGCATTTGCGTTAAATGCTTCTTTAATCATATGTTCGCCTTCGACGAGAAATAAATTTGTCTTATCTCTTTCTTTTTTTTGAATCAGTTTGGCGTATTCTTTTATTTTCTTATTGTTTATTGATTGAATCATAAGAAAATATTACCATACTTCGGCTTGAAAAAAAACATGGACTTCGATATAATTTGAAATGTTAAAGCAATGAGAAGACATAGTAACTATTTAACGCTTAGATCAGAGAGTAAACCGATTGGTGAAAGGTTTATATGAGTAGGGATAGTGAATTCACCTTTGAGCAAGAGTTAAAACCTCTTCCGTTTCATACGGTTATCATGGTTAATTAAGTGTGTCTATCAAGACGAAGCAAGATGGTAACGCGGCAGTAGTCGTTCTTGCGTCGTCTTTTTTTTGTTTTTAGGGAAAGGAAGAACAACATGAAAACAATCGAAGAGCTTTTGCAGGAAGCTACACAAAAAATTCAAGATGTCAAAGATTCATCTTCATTGAATGATTTACGTGTCTTGTATCTAGGTAAAAAAGGACCTGTTCAAGAGTTGATGAAGGGTATGAAAGATTTGTCGAAAGAAGAAAAACCTATCTTTGGACAAAAGGTCAACCAGTTGAAACAAGATCTTTCTAAGATGATTGAAGAAAAGAAAGAACAATTGGCAGCTTTAGAAATGCAAAAAAAGATCGAATCTGAAAAAATCGATATTACATTACCTGGTCGTAAACCAGAATTAGGGAATGCGCACCCATTAAATTTGGTACGCCAAGAATTGGAAGATTTATTCATTGGTTTAGGATATCAGGTTATTGAAGGTGATGATATTGTGGATGATGAATATTGTTTTGAAAGAGCCAATATTCCTAAAGATCACCCAGCACGTGATATGCAGGACTCTTTATATATTGATCCAAATCGTCTATTAAGAACACATACAACAGCGATTCAGATGGTTGTGTTAGAAGAAAGTGCACCAAATCTTCCAATTAAGGTTGTATGTCCAGGTAAGGTATATCGCCGTGATGATGATGATGCAACGCACTCTCACCAATTCATGCAGATGGAAGGTTTAGTTATTGGTGAAAAGGTCACTTTAGCGGACTTAAAGGGAACTTTAGAATTTATGGCCAGAAAGTTATTTGGTCAAGATCGTCAGATTCGTTTTAGACCTAGTTATTTCCCATTTACAGAACCAAGTGTAGAAGTCGATGTTTCTTGTCACATTTGTAATGGAAAAGGATGCCCAACATGTAAAGGTACTGGATGGATTGAAATTCTAGGTGCTGGAGAAGTGCATCCAAACGTATTAAAGATGGCTGGTTATGATCCAGAAAAATGTAGTGGTTTTGCGTTCGGTGTAGGTGTTGAGCGTGTTGCGATGTTGAAGTATGGCATTGATGATATTCGTCATTTCTATACAAATGATAAACGATTCAATTCTACATTCAAACGTTATGAGTAGGAGGATTTAAATATGCGTATTTCAAGAAAATGGTTTAATCAATTTATGGATGTACAAGATCTTTCTATTGAAGAAATGGCAAAACGTATTACAGATGCGGGTTTTGAAGTAGAAGGTATTGAACATTTATCGCAAGGAACAAATTTAGTGATTGGTCACGTTGAAACTTGTACGGAACACCCAGACAGTGATCACTTGCACTGTACAACTGTCAATGTAGGAAATGAAGTTGTCAATATTGTATGTGGCGCACCCAATGTGGCTGCAGGACAAAATGTAATTGTTGCACTACCAGGTGCTGTTTTACCTGGTGGAGAAATCAAGAATGGTGTGATTCGTGGCGTTGAAAGTAATGGTATGATTTGTTCATTAATAGAACTTGGTGTAGATCCAGCTAGTTTAGATGATGATCAAAAGAGTGGTATTGAAGTATTACCTGCTGATGCGCCTGTAGGAAATACAGATCCACTTGGCTATTTAGGTTTAGATGATGAAGTGTTAGATATTGGTTTAACGCCAAATCGTAATGATTGTTTAGCTGCATTTAATATGGCAAAAGAAGCGGGTGCCATCTTAAATCGTGAAGTTAAACTTCCAAAATATGAAGGTGCAAGTGATGTAGGTACACCTAGTAACTTGCATGTTGAAAGTACAACATCAAAATGTCCATTATTCTATGGAAAAGTGATTAACCACTTAACTATCAAAGAAAGTCCAAAATGGATGAAAGAATTATTGGCGGCTAGTGGTGTAAAATCAATTAATAATATTGTCGATATTTCAAATATTGTTATGTTAGAAACAGGGCAACCAATGCACTTCTATGATGCGAAATCTTTGCCAAGTCAAAGTATTGTCGTAGCCGATGGCTTTGATGAAGAATATACAGCCTTAGATGGTGTGACTTATAAATTACAACCAGAAGATATCGTCATCACAAATCAAGGTAAACCAATCGGTATTGCCGGTGTTATGGGTGGAGATGATTCTAAGATTTTAGATACAACGGATTCAATTATTATTGAATGTGCAATTTTCGATCATGTATCGATTCGTAATACAGCACGCCGCTTAAATCTTTCTACAGAAGCAAGCGTTCGCTACCAAAAGGGAATTGAGCCATTAGCTAGTAAAAAAGCATTGGATCGTGCCGTTCAATTGTTGATTGAATATGCGGATGCGACAGGTATTGAAGAAACAGTTCAATATGGACAGGTTCCTTATGAACCAAAATCAATTTCTTGTACTTTAGAAGCTATTAATAATCGTTTAGGCACTGACTTTAACTTAGATGAAGTTGTCGATGTATTTGCACGTTTAGACTTTGAACCTGAAGTAACTAATGATTTGATTACTTGCCACATTCCAAGTTCAAGAACCGATATGGAAGGAATGGCGGATTTAAGTGAAGAAGTTATTCGTATGCTAGGTTATGATCGTTTGCCTAGTACACTTCCAGTTATGCCAATGACAGAAGGTAAATTAACGTATAAACAACAATTGACTCGTCAAGCACGTCAATTCTTATGTAGTCAAGGTTTACAAGATTGTTTAACGTATACTTTGGTTAGTACAGAAAAGAAAGACAATGCGATTTTTAATAATGATGAAGCAATCGAACTAGCTAGTCCTATGAGTGAAGAGCGTCGCTACATTCGTACAAGTATTTTGCCAAGCTTATTAGATGTTGTTTCTTATAACCGTGCTCGTAATATCAAAGATATCAATGTCTTTGAATTGAGTGATGTAGCTGGTGTAAGTGGTGCTAAAATGCATTTAGCTATTGCCATGAGTGGAAATTTACAACAAACTCGTTGGACAAGTGATGTAACACCAAGCGATTTCTACACATTAAAAGGTTTAGTAGAAGCTTTCTTTGAACAAATTGGTATTGCAGCTCAAAGAATTTCATTTGTAGAAAATGATATGGATACAACACACTTCCACCCATATCGCAGTGCTAAGATCATGTTAGGAAAAGATTGTGTTGGATTATTAGGTGATATTCATCCTCAATATGGTAAGAATATTGTGATGGCTGAACTTGATTTTGATGCGTTGATCGATGTGAAGAAATCCAAAATAAAATTCACTCCAGTTTCAAAATATCCAAGTGTATCTCGTGACTTGGCATTCGTTTTAGATCGTACAATGCCGGTACAAAAGGTAGTGGACACAATTAATAAACAGGGTCGTTTAAATAAAGAAATGATCATTCGTGATGTAGAAGTATTTGATGTTTATGAAGGTGAACACGTAAATAAAGATGAAAAATCTGTTGCGTTATCGATCACATTCCAGTCGGATTCTCATACATTAAAAGATGAAGAAATTAATCAAGTGTTTGAAGCTATCCTTGAACATATTCAAAAAGATTGCAACGCAACACTTCGTAGTTAAGAGATGTTTTTGACATCTCTTTTCTTTTGTCTACGAAATCTTGTAAAGGGCTTACAAAAAGATTAAAATAAGATATATAAGGAGATTTTTTTCTATGCAAAAATATATTTTAGCAATCGACCACGGAACAACAAGTACGCGTGCCGTTTTATTTGATAAAGCAGCCAATGTGGTTAAGATTGCCCAAAAAGAAACGACAATATCCTACCCGCATCCAGGATGGGTAGAACAAGATGCCAATGAGATTTGGTTGGCGTGTTTGGCCGTGATGAGCGAAGTCATCTTAAAAAGTAGGATCAGTCCAGAACAAGTAGCCGCGATTGGAATAAGTAATCAGCGTGAAACAAGTGTTTTATGGGATGCATCAACAGGGCTTCCAGTAAATCCTGCCATTGTATGGCAGTCTAAACAGACAAAGAGTATTTGTGATAGTTGGAAGGAAAAAGGGTATGAAGATGTTGTGAAGGCGAAAACGGGACTACGTATAGATCCTTATTTTTCAGCGAGTAAGATTCGCTTTATTTTTGATCAAAATCCAGATGTCTATGAAAAGGCAAAAAAAGGCGAAGTGTTATTTGGAACAATGGATAGCTGGATCGTATGGAAGTTATCGGGTTCTTTAACACATATTACGGATGTATCGAATGCGAGTCGTACTTTATTATTTAATATTCATACGTTATCTTGGGATGAAGAATTATTAGAAATGTTTGATATTCCTAGACAAATCTTACCGGAAGTCAAACCGACATCCTATGTGTATTGTAAGACAGCTTCGTATCATTTTTTTGGTCAAGAAGTTCCAATTTGTTCCGTTGTAGGTGATCAGCAGGCGGCTTTATTTGGTCAAGGCTGCTTTAGTGCGGGTGGCATTAAGAATACATATGGAACAGGTGGTTTCATGTTGATGAATACGGGCGATAAAATCGTCGAATCAAAGAATGGTTTATTGTCGACGGTCGCTTGGCAAATTGGTAATCAAGTCAATTATGCTTTAGAAGGAAGTATTTTTGTTTCAGGTAGTTTAATGAAGTGGCTTCGTGATCAGTTGCAGTTATTTGAAAATACAAAAGATACTCAGGGCATGGCAGAAAGTGTTGAAAATACAAATGGTGTCTATATTGTACCGGCCTTTGTAGGGTTGGGGGCTCCATATTGGGATGATGCTTGTCAGGCAACTATTGTTGGTTTAACTTTTGGAGCCAATAAAAATCATATTGTTCGCGCAGCCTTGGAATCTATGGCCTATCAGTCAAAAGATGTGTTAGAGGCAATGAAGCAAGACAGCCAAATTGAGATTTCATCGTTGAAGGTGGATGGTGGAGCTGCTGCCAATAATTTCTTGTTGCAGTTCCAGAGTGATTTACTTCAAATGCCTGTTCAACGTTTTAAGACCAATGAATTAACCGCTTTAGGTGCAGCTTATTTGGCAGGACTTTCTTGTGGGTATTGGACACAAGATGAGCTTGGGGTAGATCTTCAAAAAGAGTTTGTGCCTAAAAAGAGTGATGAAGAAATGGATAGCTTGTATTCAAACTGGAAAAAGGCGGTAAAAACTTGCCAGAGTTATAAATAAAAGTTAGAATATTGGCATGGAAATTTATACAAAAGAAGATTTTAAACAAATATTTATCGACTTGGGCATTGAAAAGGGGAGTAAAATTTTATTAGAAGCAGATCTATCTCGTTATAGTGGCTTGGTGGGTAACTATCAAATGTTGATAGAAACACTGCAAGAATTGATTGGAGATACAGGTTTATTGTGCATGCCTTGTTTCTCATATTCTTGTCTGGATCCTGCTTGTACGGATACGATATATCCTTTCGAAAAATGGAAAGAAGTGCGTGAAAACTTGCCTGGCTACCATGTGATGTACACGCCTAGTGAAATCTATCAAGAGTGCACAAATTTGTTTTTGCATTATAAAGATGTATATCGTTCAAATCATCCTGTATATAGTTTTGCGTATTGGGGATGTTTTGATGAAAACCTGTTAAAGGTGGATGTCAATGATGCTCTAAGTTTTAAGGGAAGTCTTTCTTTCTTGCATGAAAAAAAGGCTTGCAACCTTCTAATTGGTGTATCACCAGAAAAGAGTTTAATGGTGCAGGCACTTTCAAATGAGTATCAACTGGGTAAGACTGTAGTACAAAGAGCTTTTCTTCATTCGAAGCGTCAATTGACAAAGTCATTCCTTGTTCAAATTGTAGATGATGACTTATCTAGAGATTTACTGGATGGTTTGACGGTTCTACAAAGTGATTCGAGTCTAGATGATATCTTCGTACTTAGAAAAGAGGAATAAAGAATTCGCAGATCTTTTCTAAGGTGGCTTGGTCTTCTTTTGAGAAGTTATTGAATTCAAAAGAATCAACATCTAAGATGGCAACGAGTTTGTCATCTTTTTTTACAGGAATACAGATTTCAGAATTGGAAGCACAATCGCAGGCAATGTGACCTGAAAATTTATGTACATCTTCAATTCTTTGTGTTTCTTGTGTTTTAGCGCAAGTACCTACAACACCTTTTCCATATGGTATGCGTGTACAGGCAACTTTTCCTTGGAAAGGTCCTAGAGTACATTCGTTGTTTGTTTCATCACAAATATAGAAGCCTAGCCAATTGATGTTTTCCATTTCATGATAGAGTAGAGCTATTAAATTTGAAATATTTGCGATGTTTGGCAGTGTATCATCAATTAAATAACTGCATTGTTCAATTAAAATTTCATTCATTTTTATCACCGTACTTATTTTACCAAAAAATGTATAAAATTAGTGACTTTTGTCATTGAAAAAAAGCTTTTTTTTAAGTAGTATATAAGTGTAAATAAAGCTTTTATTTAAAAGGCTTAGGGAATTTGGGATTGATACTAATACTTCTGCAAGAATAACAGACAGTAAAATTGATAGCGCGAATCATTTTTGGTGTCAAAAACAAATTTTGACGGAGAGAAGATTTTATTAGGCTTGACGGGGCTGAATGAATCTTCTTTTCTTTTTTTAAAAAATTTTAAAAAAAGGGGTTTACAAGATGGAAATGATTTGGTAATATAGATGAGCACTGCTGAGGTGCAGATGATCTTTGAAAACTGAACAGGAAATAAAAATACAAACTAAAACGTCAATTTCGAAACAAACAAACAATTGTAAAGAAAGATGTCAGAGACATCTAAGAGCTAAATCAAATGGAGAGTTTGATCCTGGCTCAGGATGAACGCTGGCGGCATGCCTAATACATGCAAGTCGAACGAGAGGAAGGAAAGCTTGCTTTTCTAAATCTAGTGGCGAACGGGTGAGTAACACGTAGGTAACCTGCCCATGTGCCCGGGATAACTTCTGGAAACGGATGCTAAAACCGGATAGGTAGCAGACAAGCATTTGACTGCTATTAAAGTGGCTAAGGCCATGAACATGGATGGACCTGCGGTGCATTAGCTAGTTGGTGAGGTAACGGCCCACCAAGGCGACGATGCATAGCCGGCCTGAGAGGGCGGACGGCCACATTGGGACTGAGACACGGCCCAAACTCCTACGGGAGGCAGCAGTAGGGAATTTTCGTCAATGGGGGGAACCCTGAACGAGCAATGCCGCGTGAGTGAGGAAGGTCTTCGGATCGTAAAGCTCTGTTGTAAGAGAAAAACGGCACTCATAGGGAATGATGAGTGAGTGATGGTATCTTACCAGAAAGTCACGGCTAACTACGTGCCAGCAGCCGCGGTAATACGTAGGTGGCGAGCGTTATCCGGAATGATTGGGCGTAAAGGGTGCGTAGGTGGCAGATCAAGTCTGGAGTAAAAGGTATGGGCTCAACCCGTACTTGCTCTGGAAACTGATCAGCTAGAGAACAGAAGAGGACGGCGGAACTCCATGTGTAGCGGTAAAATGCGTAGATATATGGAAGAACACCGGTGGCGAAGGCGGCCGTCTGGTCTGGATTCTGACACTGAAGCACGAAAGCGTGGGGAGCAAATAGGATTAGATACCCTAGTAGTCCACGCCGTAAACGATGAGAACTAGGTGTTGGGGGAATAACTCAGTGCCGCAGTTAACGCAATAAGTTCTCCGCCTGGGGAGTATGCACGCAAGTGTGAAACTCAAAGGAATTGACGGGGGCCCGCACAAGCGGTGGAGTATGTGGTTTAATTCGAAGCAACGCGAAGAACCTTACCAGGCCTTGACATCCCTTGCAGAGGTATAGAGATATATCCGAGGTTATCAAGGAGACAGGTGGTGCATGGTTGTCGTCAGCTCGTGTCGTGAGATGTTGGGTTAAGTCCCGCAACGAGCGCAACCCTTGTGATATGTTACTAACATTGAGTTGAGGACTCATATCAGACTGCCGGTGATAAACCGGAGGAAGGTGGGGATGACGTCAAATCATCATGCCCCTTATGGCCTGGGCTACACACGTACTACAATGGCGTCTACAAAGAGCGGCAAGCCTGTGAAGGCAAGCGAATCTCATAAAGGACGTCTCAGTTCGGATTGAAGTCTGCAACCCGACTTCATGAAGCTGGAATCGCTAGTAATCGCGAATCAGCATGTCGCGGTGAATACGTTCTCGGGCCTTGTACACACCGCCCGTCAAACCATGGGAGTTGGTAATGCCCGAAGCCGGTGGCATAACCCTTCGGGGAGTGAGCCGTCGAAGGCAGGACCGATGACTGGGGTTAAGTCGTAACAAGGTATCCCTACGGGAACGTGGGGATGGATCACCTCCTTTCTAAGGAGAAAGAAGAAACGTGGAAATTGAAGGAAAAGGGAGTATGAGATCCTGTTTAGTTTTGAGAGGTCATAGACTTCTCAGAGGAATCGATCTTTGAAAACTGAGCAACTAAGAAGAAAAGACATAACAGAAAAGGTCTAAAACGTAAGTTGTAAGATAAACTGAGAAAACAGTAAAAAACAGTTCTTGAAAAAGAACATCTCGAAACACACGAGAACCACTGATTAAGTAAGGAAGGGCGTACGGCGAATGCCTTGCCACTCGAAACTGAAGAAGGACGCGCCAAACTGCGAAAAGCTCCGTGAAGCTGTAAGGAAGCGAAGAAGCGGAGGTGTCCGAATGGGGGAACCCGGCAGCAGACATGAGCTGTCATCTGCAGGTGAATACATGGCCTGCAAGAGAGGTACCCGGCGAACTGAAACATCTAAGTAGCCGGAGGAAAAGAAAACAACAGTGATTCCCTGAGTAGCGGCGAGCGAAAGGGGAGAAGCCCAAACCGGTCCAAGGACCGGGGTTGAAGGACCATGATATGGCAAGAGCGAGGATAGGAGAACGGGATCGAAAGCCCGGCCGAAGAAGGTGAAAGCCCTGTAACCGAAATCCGAGCGAAGCCTAATGGGATCCTGAGTACGGCGAGACACGAGAAATCTTGTCGGAAGCAGGCGGGACCATCCGCCAAGGCTAAATATAAACGAGTGAGCGATAGTGAACCAGTACCGTGAGGGAAAGGTGAAAAGAACCGCGGGAGCGGAGTGAAAGAGAACCTGAAACCGTATGCCTACAAGAAGTCAGAGCCCGTTAAGGGGTGATGGCGTGCCTTTTGTAGAATGAACCGGCGAGTTGCGACAGACTGCGAGGTTAAGGAGGAAAGACCGGAGCCGAAGCGAAAGCGAGTCTTAAGAGGGCGAAAGTAGGATGTTGCAGACCCGAAACCGGGTGATCTAGCCATGAGCAGGTTGAAGTTGAGGTGAAACTCAATGGAGGACCGAACCGACTACCGTTGAAAAGTTAGCGGATGACTTGTGGCTAGGGGAGAAATTCCAATCGAACCCGGAGATAGCTGGTTCTCCCCGAAATAGCTTTAGGGCTAGCGTCGGAAAGAACCTTAGTGAAGGTAGAGCACTGAATGTGTGATGGCCCCATCCCGGGGTACTGAATACAATCAAACTGCGAATGTCATTAAGGATGTCCGGCAGTCAGACTGTGAGTGATAAGGTCCATGGTCAAGAGGGAAACAGCCCAGACCGCCAGTTAAGGTCCCAAAATACAGGCTAAGTGGAAAAGGATGTGGGGATGCCCAGACAACTAGGAGGTTGGCTCAGAAGCAGCCATCCTTTAAAGAGTGCGTAACAGCTCACTAGTCGAGTGACCCTGCGCCGAAAATGTACCGGGGCTAAGCCTGATACCGAAACTGCGGATTGTAGGAAACTATAGTGGTAGGGGAGCGTTGTATACGAGCAGAAGCCGTACCGTGAGGAGCGGTGGATTGTATAGAAGTGAGAATGCCGGTGTGAGTAGCGAGATGTAGGTGAGAATCCTACACACCGAAAGCCCAAGGATTCCAGGGGAAGGTTCGTCCGCCCTGGGTAAGTCGGGACCTAACGCGAGGCCGAAAGGCGTAGTGGATGGAAAGCAGGCGAAAGATTCCTGCACCCGTATATGGAGCGAAGGAGTGACGGAGACGGATAGTGTGACCCTCTTAATGGATTGAGGGCGAAGCGAAGCGGCTGGTTACCAGGCAAATCCGGTAACCAAAAGGCTAGAGCGTGACAGGTAAGCGAAATCTTAGGAAAGTAGCGAAGCACATGATGACGGCTTCCAGGAAAAGCTTCTGGCAATGCATATGCGGCCCGTACCAAAACCGACACAGGTGGGCAGGGAGAGAATCCCGAGGTGAGCGAGAGAACTGTTGCCAAGGAACTCGGCAAAATGACTCCGTAAGTTAGCGAGAAGGAGTGCTTAAGCAATTAAGCCGCAGTGAAGAGGCCCAAGCGACTGTTTAACTAAAACACAGCTCTCTGCGAAGTCGCAAGACGAAGTATAGGGGGTGACACCTGCCCGGTGCTGGAAGGTTAAGAGGATCTGTTAAGAGCGATCTGAAGCAGTGATCCGAAGCCCCAGTGAACGGCGGCCGTAACTATAACGGTCCTAAGGTAGCGAAATTCCTTGTCAGGTAAGTTCTGACCCGCACGAAAGGTGTAACGATTTGGGCGCTGTCTCGGCAGCAGACTCGGTGAAATCTTAGTACCTGTGAAAATGCAGGTTACCCGCAACTAGACGGAAAGACCCCATGGAGCTTTACTGCAGCCTGATATTGAATTCTGGTCATACATGTACAGGATAGGTGGGAGACAAAGAGACGTGCACGCCAGTGTACGAGGAGTCGTCGTTGGGATACCACTCTTGTGTGACCGGGGTTCTAACCTGGTATCGAGAACAGGTACGGGGAGAGTGTCAGGTGGGCAGTTTGACTGGGGCGGTCGCCTCCCAAAGAGTAACGGAGGCGCCCAAAGGTACGCTCAGATTGGATGGAAACCAATCGTCGAGTGCAATTGCAGAAGCGTGCTTGACTGTGAGACAAACAAGTCGAACAGGGACGAAAGTCGGGAATAGTGATCCGGCGGTGCCGAATGGAAGGGCCGTCGCTCAACGGATAAAAGCTACCCTGGGGATAACAGGCTGATCTCGCCCAAGAGTTCACATCGACGGCGAGGTTTGGCACCTCGATGTCGGCTCATCGCATCCTGGAGCTGGATTCGGTTCCAAGGGTTGGGCTGTCCGCCCATTAAAGCGGTACGCGAGCTGGGTTCAGAACGTCGTGAGACAGTTCGGTCCCTATCTGTTGTGGGCGAAGGAGATCTGCGGAGAGCTGTCCTCAGTACGAGAGGACCGGGATGGACCTACCGCTGGTGCACCGGTTGTTCCGCCAGGGGCATAGCCGGGTAGCTAAGTAGGGAAAGGATAAGCGCTGAAAGCATCTAAGCACGAAGCCTACTCCAAGATGAGATCTCCCATTCGCAAGAAGTAAGACCCCTTAAAGACGATAAGGTAGATAGGCCAGGGATGGAAGTGCAGTGATGTACGGAGTTGACTGGTACTAATCGGTCGAGGACTTAATCAGGAATATGGAATTTCTTCAGAATAGTTGTTCGGTTTTGAGGGATCGAAAGAGAACTCAAGATCCGGTGGCGATAGCAAAGTGGACACACCTGAACTCATCCCGAACTCAGAAGTTAAGCACTTTCACGGCGACAATAGTTGGGCTTGCCCCTGCGAAGATAGCTAGCTGCCGGGTCCTTTTTTTTACACAAATGCAGTTGTTTGTCTGCTTTTTTTTTATGCGTATCTAGCGTATAATACAAATATGCATAAAATTTTGAAATATTGTAAATCAAAACCTATCTATATTATCTTAGCTGTATTACTCCAATTTTTTACATTGTTCTTTTTGGTGAGCTATTTTAGTCAAAAATTCTTTATTGTTTACTATATCTTGATTATATTTAGTCTATGCGTCTGTATGCATATCATCAATCGTGATTCGGATTCCAGTTCTAAATTATTATGGGTTTTATTGATTATGTCTTTTCCAATCTTTGGTGGCGTTGTTTACTTATTACTTGGAAATCGTAAGATTCCAAAGGCTTTAATGATCAAAGATAGACAGGCATATTCAGACTATAAAAAGTATGCTCTTCAAAACATTGAAATTTTAAGTGATCTTCATGAAGATGACTATGTCTTAGATAAAATGACATCCATGGCATGGACAAATGGATATTTTCCTGTTTATGACAATTGTTTGTTAACTTATTTTCCTTCTGGTGAAGAACAATATCAGGCTTTTATTCAAGAATTAATTAAAGCAGAAGATTTTATCTTTATGGAATTCTTTATTATCAATAAAGGAGTTATGTGGAATACCATTCTACAGATCTTAATGGATAAAGCCGCTATGGGGGTAGATGTTCGTGTTATTTATGATGATATGGGATCTTTGACCTATTTACCTAGAGATTATGCGAAATGCTTGAATGCGCGTGGCATTAAAACACATGCATTTAATCCATTACGACCTCAACTGGCTATGGCAATGAATAATCGAGATCATAGAAAAATTCTAGTCATTGATGGTAAGGTGGCTTTTACAGGAGGTTGCAACATTTCCGATGAATATATCAATACGAAAAAACGCTTTGGCTATTGGAAAGATATGGGTTGTATGATCAAGGGGGCTGGTGTTGAAATGTTTACCATTTCATTCTTACAAATCTGGAACTATCAAGCCAGTGAATATACATCGTATTCGCATTTTATTCAAAATCGTGAAGTCTTTTCATCATTAAAGAATCCTGGATATATCATTCCATTCTCGGATTCTCCAACGGATGAGAATAACACAAGTTTAAATATGCATTTGAATATGCTTGGCTGTGCCAAAGACTATTGTTGGATTACAACGCCATATTTAATTTTGGATTCAGAAATGATTTCATCTCTAAAACTCGCTGTATCCAATGGTGTAGATGTACGAATTGTTGTTCCTGGAATTCCGGATAAAAAGATGGTGTATGAAGTCACAAAAGCCAACTTTGATACATTGATCAAAGCAGGTGTTAAAATTTACGAATATACACCCGGATTTATTCATGGCAAAGTTTGCATCATTGATGATTCAAGTGCTTTAGTAGGTACAGTGAATATGGATTTTAGATCGTATTATCAACATTATGAATGTGGTGTATGGATGCATGAAACTGCTTGTTTGACAGATATAAAAAATGACTTTGAAGAAATATTCAAAGTCTCGCATGAAGTTTCATTAGAGGAATGTGTAAACACAAATCCAGCTGTGAAAGTATATCGAAATATATTAAAGGTATTTAGTCCTATCATGTAGGAATAAATACCTTTTTTTCTATTTATGAATCATTTTTTCGGGTTGCACATACAAATCGAATTCTTCACTTGTCAAATAACCCAAATCTAAAATGGCTTCTTTTAAAGTTAAGTTATTTTTGAAGGCATGTTGGCTTGCATGTCCTGCTTTCTCATAGCCAATCACTGGATTTAAACAAGTGACTAACATTAATGAGTTAAGTAAGTTTTTATCCATAGTTTCTTTATTGGCCTTTAAACCATCTAAACAATGGATGCTGAATGAGTGAATCGCATCACTTAATAATTGAATGCTCTGATCCATATTGTAGGCTATCAATGGCATAAAGACATTTAATTCAAAGTTTCCTTGGCTTGCCCCAATACCAATCGCCGTATCATTTCCCATGACCTGTACGGCAACCATAGTTAAGGCTTCACATTGAGTTGGATTGACTTTACCTGGCATAATACTAGATCCTGGCTCATTGCTAGGAATATCAATTTCATGAATGCCACTTCTTGGTCCGCTCGCAAGCCATCTTATGTCATTCGCAATCTTCATGCAGTTAGAGGCAAGACCTTTTAAAGCTCCACTTGTATATACCATGGCATCTTTACTTGTTAGAGCATGGAATTTGTTTGGATCTGGTACAAAAGGAAGATGTGTCTTTTCAGAAATGATCTTTGTGACGACTTCATCAAAACCTTCTGGACAGTTGATGCCTGTACCTACAGCGGTTGCACCACAAGCTAGTTCATACACATATTTTAAGCTATCAATAATTTGAGCTTTACTATGCTCAATCATAGAACGGTATCCACTTAATTCTTGTGAGAAATATAATGGTGTGGCATCTTGAAGATGAGTTCTACCAATTTTAATAATGCCTTCGTTTTCTTCTTCTAGTTTTTTGATTTGATTAATCATTAAATCCAATTGTGGAAGTAGCTCAGCATTGATTTTTTGTGCCACCATGATATGTAACGCAGCCGGGAACGTATCATTTGAACTTTGGGATGCGTTAACCGTATCGTTTGGATGGAGAATATTTTCCTTTGCGTATTCATTTCCTAACATGGAAATGACTTCATTGGCATTCATATTGGTTTGTGTTCCAGAACCTGTTTGCCAAACATGTAAAGGGAACTGGTCTAAATATTGTCCGTCTTCGATTCTTTGACATATTTCGATAATGGCTTCACATTGTTTTTCAGTAATTTTATTGAAATGAAGGTTGGCTTTGGCACACGCTTCTTTCAATATCGCAAAACTATGAATCAAAGAGGCAGGCATTAATTCCTGTCCAATCTTAAAATTCTCTAAACTTCTTTGGGTTTGGGATTTCCAATATTTGTCAGCTTCGACTTTGATTTGTCCTAAGCAATCTTCTTCTATACGATATGTACTCATTTTGTTCACCTCTATGAAGTAGTTTAACATTTTTTTTAAAAATTGTCTGTATACATGTTACAATAGATACGTAAAATAAAAGGAAATGAGGAATACTACATATGCGTATGAAGGAGCCATATGAAGCTTATTTAGATGATTACAATTGTTTGGATGTTTATATGTCCAAAAATTTTTTTGGTGGAAAAAGTCGTATTTTCCATATGAAAGATACAAAGGATCGTATTATTCCGTTGACGATTCAGTCTCAAAGTGATCTATATAATGGATATACGCATTATTCATTGTCATTAAACGGGAACTTGGAAATTGGTCAAGAATATACTGTGTATGATGAACATTGTAAAACTTGTGTTGCCAAATACTCTCATATTGTTAAAACAGAGCGTTTTGCGAAAGAGTACATGTATGAAAAAGAGGATCTAGGAGCTACATATACACCAGAAAAGACAACCTTTAAAGTGTGGGCACCTACAGCTCTTGCCGTACATGTAGGATATGTCTTAAACGGAAAAAAGATTGTTGAATCGATGGTTCGGCAGGATAAAGGGGTTTTCTCGCTTACTGTCAATAAAGATTTAAATGGAGTTCACTATTCTTACTTAGTACGTGTGAATGGAGAATATAATGGGGTAACAGATCCTTATACTTGTTTTAGTGGTCCGAATGGCCAATATAGTGTGATTGTAGATCCTAAGAGTTTAAAACTACCAAAAAAAATCAAATTGAAGCCAATGGATAGTGAATGCGATGCGATTATATATGAGGCAAGTATTCGTGATATGACAAGTCAAACTGGAATTGGAGTGAGTCATCCAAAAAAATTTGTGGGCTTTACGGAAGAAAATGAAATCACAAAAGCACACAATACAGGTTTTAGTTATTTAAAATCATTAGGTGTGACACACGTACAATTGATGCCTGTATTTGACTTTGGCAGTGTGGATGAAGTGTATCCTAACATTTTCTATAACTGGGGCTATGATCCTGTACAATATCGTTGTTTGGAAGGGGCCTATTCACTAGATCCAAAGAATGCGAAGTTACGTATCGAGGAGTTTGCGAATTTGGTACATGATTGTCACAAGGCAGGCATTCGAGTGAATTTGGATTTAGTGTTTAATCATGTGTATGTCAAAGAAAATTTTGCGTTAGAAAATATGGTGCCAGATTATTATTTCTTAATGAATCGTGAAGGTGAATTTTCGAATGGAAGTTTCTGTGGCAATGATATCGACACACAACCATATATGGCGCGTAAATATTTTTTAGAAACTTGTAAGAAGATCATTGAGTTATTTGATGTGGATGGTTTCCGTTTTGATCTAATGGGAATTCTAGATTATAACTTAATGAATGAGATTAGTGAAGAATGTAAAAAATTGAAACCAGATTTTATGATTTATGGGGAAGGCTGGAATATGCCAAGCTTTGTGGCGGAAGAGATTCGTGCTTCGCAACTGAATCAAGCTAAGATGCCACATGTTGGTCATTTCTCGGATCGTTTCCGTGAAGTTGTTCGTGGATCGAATGATGAGCTTTCACGAAAAGGCTTTGCGTCAGGACAAGCCGATTTATTCTATCAAGTAAAATGTGTAATGGCCGCAAGCTGTATGGACCATGTGTTTGATAGTCCAGCGAAAGTCATTAACTATGTAGAGTGTCATGATAATCATACGTTATGGGATAAAAACAGAGTATGTTGTCATGGGGAGAGTCGTGATTTAAGAGAAAAACGACAGATCATGGCCAATGCGATGGTATTACTTGCACAAGGGGTTCCATTTATTCATTGTGGTCAAGAGTTTGGTCGCACTAAACAAGGTTTAGGGAATACATACAATCGTTCGGATAACTACAATCGTGTTGATTATCAAAGAAGGGATCACCATATTGAAATTGTAGAGCGTACAAAGGAATTGATCCAGCTTCGTAAAGAACATCCTTGTTTTAGATTGAGTACGGTTGAAGACATTGAAAAAGGTGTTCAATTTGATTCGATCTATGATCAAGTCTTAGTCTATTCTTGTCAAAAAGGGGATGATCATTGTGTAGCTTTCTTTAATCCAACTAACATTCCTTATGATTATCATTTGGACCAAGAAGCTAGAGTCTTGTTTGATGATGGAAATAGCAATGCGTTAGAAGCACAGGATATTCATATTGCATCATTTAGTGTCGTCGTTTGTCAATTTGGCTTGACGGCGTAGAACTCAAAACATATAATATAGGTTAAATTGAGAAGGAGATAAACAATGGCAAAATTTTTTGAAGAACCATCTAGAACGTTCAGTGAGTATTTATTGATTCCTGGTTACACAGGTCCGGATTGTACACCGGATAAGGTGAGTTTGAAAGCGCCTTTAGTAAAATTCAAAAAAGGTGAAGAACCTGCACTATCTTTAAATATTCCAATGGTAAGTGCTGTAATGCAGGCTGTTAGTGGTGAAGAAATGGCTTGTGCACTTGCACGTGAGGGTGGAGTAAGTTTTATTTACGGTAGTCAAACAATTGAGTCTCAAGCCGCTATGGTTCGTAAAGTAAAATCGACTAAGGCTGGATTTGTTGGCAGCGATTCAAATATTAGCCCTGAAGCAACATTAGAGGATGTAATTGCTCTTCGTACTAAGACAGGACACTCAACAATGGCTGTTACTGACAATGGTCAAGCGGATGGTAAATTAGTAGGTATCGTAACAAGTCGTGATTATCGCGAAAGTCGTATGGATCATTCAATTTTGGTTAAGGAATTTATGACACCATTTGAAAAATTGATCGTCGGAGATGAAGATATTACATTGTCTGAGGCAAACGATTTAATCTGGGAACACAAATTAAATCAGTTGCCTATCGTTGATAAAGAACAACACTTAAAGGCATTCGTGTTCAGAAAAGACTATGAATCACACAAAGATAATCCAAATGAATTATTGGATGATAAAAAGCGCTACGTTGTAGGTGCTGGGATCAATACACGTGACTATGCGACTCGTGTACCTGCTTTAGTAGAAGCTGGTGTAGATGTTTTATGTATTGATTCAAGTGAAGGGTATTCTGCATGGCAAGCTGAAACAATTAAATGGATCCGTGAACACTATGGTGACAGCGTGAAAGTTGGAGCTGGTAACGTTGTAGATGGAGATGGTTTCCGTTTCTTAGCGGATGCAGGAGCTGACTTTATTAAGATTGGAATCGGTGGAGGTTCTATCTGTATCACTCGTGAACAAAAAGGTATTGGTCGTGGACAAGCTACAGCTACAATTGATGTTGCGAAAGCTCGTGATGAATACTTTGAGGAAACTGGAATCTATGTTCCAATTTGTTCAGATGGTGGTATTGTACATGATTACCACATCACACTAGCATTGGCATTTGGTGCTGACTTTGTTATGTTGGGTCGTTACTTTGCACGTTTCAAAGAAGCTCCAAATAAGATTGTAAGTGTAAATGGAAATTACATGAAGGAGTACTGGGGTGAAGGTAGTGCTCGTGCTCGTAACTGGCAAAGATATGATGTTGGTGGAGACAAGAAAATGTCTTTCGTAGAAGGTGTTGATTCGTATGTTCCTTATGCAGGTAGCTTAAGAGATAATGTAGGTCTATCTTTGTCTAAGATTCGTCATACAATGTGTAACTGTGGATGCTTAACAATACCTGAACTTCAAAAAGATGCCAAGGTTACATTAGTATCAAGTACAAGTATTGTCGAAGGTGGAGCTCACGACGTTGTTGTTCGTGATGAACATTTCGACGCAAAACCACAATAATCTCAAAAGGACTTCGGTCCTTTTTTTCTTTATGAAAATACCTTATAATATTTGTATGGAAAAACAAAATGATTTATTGATGGATTCAAGTATCCTCTATCGAAGTACACAGAAATATTATGATAAGATGCTGCAAGATTTGAATTTGAGTTATGCCCAGCTTCCAATCTTGATTGAAATCTATGAGAATGAAGGTATTTCCCTCCAACAAATCGTACAGGTTGGTGGATATGACAAGGGTACAGTCACAAAAAATGTTCAAAAATTGAATACTTTGGGTTATGTTTCCATCTTAACAAGTGCCAAAGATAAGCGTGTTAAAGAATTATATACGACGGCACTCACCAAAAAACATATATCTGAAATCTATGGGATTCGTAGAGACTGGTGGCATCACATTACACAAGATTTAACGGCAGAGCAGATTGAAGTTTTTTCTACGTTTTATCAGACTTTATCCAATCATGCCAGAAGTTATGCGGATTTGGAGCAGACCAATCTGCAGTTTTATAAATTAAAAAAATTATCTTTATCGGATTATGATTCACATTTGAGTTGTTCTTTATATACAGGGGGATGTAATTTAAAGTGTCCGTATTGTCATTCGAGAGATTTGGTGTATTTAAAAGAAAACATGTATCCGATCGTTACGGAAAAAATCAATGAATATTTAGAGAGTCATCGCAAAGATTTAGATGGCATTTATATATCGGGAGGAGAGCCCTTGATGCATGAGGGGGTTGTTTCCTTTCTACAGTATGCCAAGACTTTAAACTATAAAATTAAGATTCATACGAATGGTATGTTCTATGAACGTTTAAAAACAATCCTTGCACAAAAATTGGTAGATCATGTCAGTCTAGATATCAAAAATGCTCCGAGTGCCTATGCGAAAACGTGTGGGGTTGAGGATATGGATCTAAAGGATATTGAGAAGTCTTTGGATTTGTTGAAGCAATCGGTTGTACCATATGACATTTGTGTAACTTTGGTGGATGAATTGCATAATCAAGCAACTATAGAAGAATTAGGAGAATGGATCCAAGGCGTTGATACAGTGATTTTACAGCCTTTTGAAGATAGAGAAACGACCATTGATCATTCGTTGCATCGACCTAGTTTTAAAGTTGTTTTAAAATATAAAAAGATATTCGAAAAGTATGTTAAACATGTAAAGATAAGGGGGGATCAAGCATGATTGAAGTCGAAAAAAGAGATGGGTCCATAGTTGTTTTTGATTCGTCAAAAATCTTTTCGGCCATATCCAAAGCGTTTGATTCTTTACATATGGAAAAAGATGATGCGATTATCAACTTACTGGTACTTAGAGCCACGGCTGATTTTCAAACGAAGATCAAAGATAATCGAATTAGTGTAGAAATGATTCAGGATAGTGTTGAAAAAACGTTGTCAGAATCTGGCTATTATCCGGTCGCAAAGACATATATTTTATATCGTAAACAAAGAGAAAATGTTCGTAAGATTCAATCGACGGCCAATGAATATATACATTTAGTCAATTCGTATTTACACGATAATATTTCTTTGGAAGATGAAAACTCCATGGCAACTTATTCTGTGGGTGGTTTGATCTTATCCAATTCAGGTATGATCACTTCGAATTATTGGTTGAGTGAAGTGTATGATGCCCAAATTACCAACGCACATAAAAATGGGGATCTATATATTCATAATATCAATATGTTGACGGGATGCAGTGCAGGCTGGTCTTTAGAAGATCTAATTTTAAAAGGACTTCCTTCTGTGAATAAGATGATTTCATCCCTTCCTGCCAAGCATTTATCGACGTTATGTAACCAGATGGTCAACTTTCTAGGAATCATGCAGAATGAATGGGCCAGTGCCCAATCATTCGCACATTTTGATACGTTACTCGTACCTTTTATTCATCAGGACAAACTATCTGCCAAGATGGTCAGTGATTGTCTTGAAAGCTTTATATATGGGATAAATATTCCTTCGAGATGGGGTACCCAAGCTCCTTTTAGTCAGATTACTTTGGATTGGAATGTTCCGCAAGAATTTATAAACAAAAAGGCAATTGTAGCCGGGTGTGAATGTGATTTTACATATGGAGATTGTCAAAAGGAAATGAAAATTCTTCATGATGCCTTATTTGAAGTTATCAATAAAGGAGATATTTCAGGTCGTGGTTTTCAATTTCCAATTATTGCCCTTTACTTAAATCCAGATTTTGATTGGATGCACGAAGAAGAGTTGTTTAAGGCTTGTGCCAAATATGGAACGCCTTATTTTTTGACAAAAGAAAAACAAGATGTAGAAGGATATTTTGGTTATAAACCTTTATGTGGAAGTATGGGGGTTGTGACATTAAACATAGTGCGCTTAGCGTATCTTTCAAGTAGTAAGGAAGATTTCTTTAAGCGTTTAGATAATTTAAGTGATGTGGCCCTTCGTTCTTTTGAAGTCAAGCGACAAGTGTTAAATCAATTGTTGGAAGCCGGCTTGTATCCGTATACCAAGGCCTATATATCGGATTTTAATGATCACTATGGTACTTTAGGTATTGTGGGTATGAATGAGGCTTGTTTGAATGCGAAATGGTTAAAGAAGAATTTGATGGATTTGGATGCACAAACTTTTTCCATGGAAGTGTTAGAGTTTTTAAATCACAAACTTTTAAATCAAAGTCAAAAAGTTAATTTAGAGGCTACACCGGCAGAAAGTGTATGTACGCATTTTGCCCAAATTGATAAGGAATTGTATCCAGAAATTCAAAGTCATGGATATTATACGAATTCAACGCATTTAGATGTCGCCAGTACGGATGATGTCTTTGAGGCTTTACATATACAACAAGATTTTCAAAATCAATATAGTGGAGCCACTTCATTTCCAGTCTTTATTGATCATGGAATCGAAGATTGGAAGATGGCGGCTTTACTTGTGAAGACCATTTATGAAAACTACGAGGTGCCTGTATTCACAATTACGCCAACATATTCGGTTTGCGAAGAACATGGCTATCTATTGGGTCATCAAGATATCTGCCCGAAATGTTCCAAATCAACCGAGGTCTATTCTCGTGTTTCAGGATATTATCGAAACTTAGAGGATTGGAATGAGGGTAAACAAAAAGAGTTTTCAAGAAGAAAGACATATTCGATTTAAGGAGCTAACTATATAAAATTCAAGTATTTTTTATGAAAAAGTTTGAAAATACAAAATAACTAGATTTTTTAGTTAGTTTTAAATTGATCTTTGAAAATGTGAATATTGGATTAAATTTAGGCATGACGAAAAGAACTTTTAAAATATGATTTTTTAAAAGTTCAGATGCTTTAGATGCATATGTCTTATCTTAATAATGCAGGATCAAATGATTGTCCTGTTTCTAGTAAATGATAAATGACTCTAAGCAGCTTTCTAATGCAGTGACCTTGAGCACAACGGTGTCCTTTACCTTGAGATATCTTCAATCGATAGTATTTCTTAAATACAGGATTATTGTTAATTACAGGCAGTATGACTTGATACAAAGTCTTTCTAAGATATTTAGATCCTTTCTTAGTTATGGCAGTGTGCTGGGCGTTGTATTGACTCGATTCATAGTGATAGGGGGCTACTCCTGCAAATTTAATGATCCGAGAAGGCTTGGAATAATTGCCAATATCTCCTAATTCGGCTAAAATAGAAGTACCAGAGAAATGAGAAATCCCTGGAATGCTTAGGATAGGAGAGTTGTTTTTGATCGAGAACTCTTCTATTTTTTTATCTATTTCAGCGATTTGCTCTTTAATAAGCATGATTTGGCTTACCAAGTGTTTGATCTGTATAGTTTCAACTTCAGAAGAGATTCCGATAGAATTCTTAGCACATTCTTTTAACTTTTCAGCAGTCAATGAAATGCGGCCGCCTCTACCTTTGATTTCAAAACATTTACGAATTGTACGAATATCTGTAGAAGCGATAGCTTCAGCACTGCCAAACGTTTTAAGAAGATTCATGTAAACAACACCATATTTAGAACCGAATAAGGTATTGAATTCAGGAAAAACAAGATCAATTGATTTCTGTAGTCGATTACAGTATATATTGAGTTCTTCCTTTAGATTATGGTGATGACGAGTCAATTGTCTTTGTTCATATAAATCAAAACGGTCAACTTTAGTAATACGATACTGTTTCTTGCGCTCAGGAGTATCGAGGACATCACAAATGGTGATTGTATCCAGTTTGTCATTCTTAGTAATGCCACCTTCCATCTTGCGTGTGAGATCAGTGGTTTTAGGGTTGATCAAGGCAACCGTATATCCGTTGCTAAGAAGAAATTTAAGAAGAGCAACATGGTAATGCCCAGTGTCTTCCATACCTAATAGAATTGATTTTTTAGAATATGGTTTAAGAGAGTTGATCAGAAAGTCAAATCCTTCTTTGTTGTTAGAAAAAGAAGAAGGTGTAACATTGAATTCACCAGTTTCCTTATCCATAACACAGAAGTGGTGACTGTTCTTTCCAACATCGATACCAACTAATTTCATAAATAAACATCCTTTCTTGATTAAAATTTGTGAAAATGGTTATCCACAACACTTAGACCACAAAACCTGGTTCAAAATACGAATTCAAAGACTCATCTAACTAATCACTGTTTTGGAATAAGGTGTGGTAAGAACCTCCCTAAAGTAGTCAAGCTACAGGGTATAAATATACAAATCCACATTCACATATTCAATTTTACAAATTAACAAAACCGTCTTCAACTACGGTTATTAAAGGTTGAAAGAAAGGAGATGTATGTTGTAAATGACCAGCTAGATGGGTCAATTACAATATACCAGGGGTATTATGCGAGAAACAATAGGTTTTATTGGTGCTGGAAACATGGGGAAAGCCATGATTGAAGGAATCTGTCAGAATCATGTATTTAATACAGTTTGGGTGTGTGATCATCACCAGGAAAATTTAGATGTACTACATGAAAAGTATGGAGTCGAAACGAGTTTAGATGAAAAAAAAGTAGCAAAAAATAGTGATGTATTGGTGTTGAGTGTGAAGCCGAAACATTATCCAAAGGTGATTGAAAAAATCAAGGACAGTGTCAAATCCGATGTGATTATTGTGGATATTGCGGCAGGTGTAACCATTTTAGATGTGAAGACATACTTTGGCAAAGATATAAAGGTGATTAAGGCAATGCCGAATACGCCCGCATTGGTATTATCTGCGATGAGTGCTATTTCGTTTGATGATTTGGTTACTGAAGAAGATAAAGTTTGTGTTCAGTCTATCTTTAATAGTTTTGGCAAATGTGAAGTGGTTGAAGAAACCATGATGGATGCTGTAACCAGTGTGAGTGGTTCAAGTCCTGCCTATGTATTTATGTTTATTGAAGCGATGGCAGATGCAGCTGTGGCACAAGGCTTACCTCGAACTCAGGCTTATACATTTGCGGCACAAGCCGTTTTGGGAAGTGCAAAGATGGTCTTAGAAACAGGTATGCATCCAGGTACCTTAAAAGATATGGTTTGTTCACCTGGTGGAACAACGATTGATGCGGTTTGCGAGCTGGAAAGAATGGGTTTTAGAGCGAGTGTTGAATCGGCTATGCGTGTTTGTGGTGAAAAATCAAAGAAAATGACGGAGGGAAAATAGGATATGAAAAATATTTGTATCGGATTGTTTGAAGGAGAGACTTTACCGGAAAGTTTAGCGGCTTTTAAAGATGTAAAATTGGATTTAGAATTTGGTAAGATTACAACAATTCATACATTAAATCAATTGGATTGCGAAAAAGTTGTTGTCGTTGGTTTGGGTGATGGTAAGAAGAATATCAAGGAAGCTTTCAGTAAAGTAGAGGCAGATGATTATTTGGTGTATGCCACTGAAAATACGGCGTATGCAGCTGGTTTTGGCTTAGTGTATGGTGCTTATAGCTATAAAGATACTAAGGTGTATGATTTAGAGAGTGATGATTTTAAAGATGAATTTGAAAAAGGTAAAACAGTAGCTCGTATTGTTAATCATGCGCGTGAAATGAGTGATATGCCCGCAAATTTTTTAACACCAGATCATTTGGTGGATGAAGCGAAGCTTGTGGCTGAAAAGTATGATATGGAAATTGAAGTATTAGCACAAGACGATTTAGAAGAAATTGGTGCCGGTGCTCTTTTAGCTGTCAATCAAGGTTCTGATAGACCATGTTTTATGGTGGTTATTCGTTATGATGGTGGTAAGGAAGACGAAGACTATACAGCTCTTGTTGGTAAGGGTCTTACATATGATGCGGGTGGCTACAATATCAAGTCAAATATGCATGGTATGAAGTATGATATGTGTGGGGCTGCCAATATGCTTTGTGCATTGGAGTTACTTGCTGAATTAAAGGTGGAAAAGAATGTAGTTTGTGTTTTACCAATTACTGAAAATAAAATCAATGGACATGGATTTGTCGATGGGGATGTGATCACAAGTTTAAGTGGTAAAACGATTGAAGTCACAAATACCGATGCAGAAGGAAGATTGATTTTGGCAGATGCCTTGACAATGGCACAAAAATTAGGGGCTTCACGCGTGATCGATATGGCGACTTTAACTGGGGCTTGTGTACGTGCTTTAGGTAGTACATATACTGGAATCTTTAGTAATGATGATAGTTTCTATTTGCCTTTCTTAGGGGCTTCAAAAGCTACAAAAGAACAGATTTGGCGTTTGCCTGTGGATGAATATTTCCATTCAGAATTGAAGTGTTCAAAGGTAGCGGATTTGATCAATTCAAAGACTTTGGGTGGAAATGCAAGTTTGGCTGCGGCTTTCTTAGAAGAATTTATTGAGGAAGGCACTAAGTGGATTCACTTGGACATTGCAGGAACGAGCGATAAGGATGAAGTGGCTACAGGTGTTATGATTGAGACAATTGTTCGTTTTCTTGAAAATGAATGTAAATAAATGCAACAAGTTGAAATAATTTACAGAACATGGTATTATCATAGGTGTTTAGAAAAGAGGACAAATTTATGGAAGTACAATTTGTAGAAAGTAAAAACTTAAAAGAAAAACCAACTGGAGCTTTAGGCTTTGGTAAATATTACACAGACTATATGTTTGTGATGGATTGGGATGCTGGTCAAGAATGGCATGATGCCAGAGTCATACCTTATGGACCATTAGAATTTGATCCAGCAAGTATGGTATTGCACTATGCACAAGAAACATTTGAAGGTTTAAAGGCCTATCGTACTAAGGATGGTAAGGTTCAATTGTTTAGACCTGAAATGAATGCGAAGCGTTTTGCGAACTCCAATAAACGTTTGAGTATGCCTACTTTACCTGTAGATATGTTTGTGGAAGCTGTAAAAACAATTGTGAAGTATTCAGAAGACTGGATTCCAACAGGTGAGGGTGAATCTTTATATATTCGTCCATTCATGTTTGCGACAGAAGCTGCGATTGGTGTACATGCGGCAAGTCATTATAAATTTATGATTATCTGTTCTCCAGTGGGTGCTTACTATGCCGAAGGTGTAAATCCTGTTAAGATCTATGTAGAAGACGAATATGTTCGTGCTACAAAAGGTGGTACTGGATTTACAAAATGTGGTGGAAACTATGCAGGTAGTTTAGCTGCTCAAGTAAAAGCTGAAGAATTGGGTTATTCTCAAGTCTTATGGTTGGATGGAGTTCACCGTAAATACATTGAAGAAGTTGGTTCAATGAACGTTATGTTTGAAATTGATAATAAGATTGTGACAGCTCCATGCGAAGGTACAGTACTTCCTGGTGTTACTCGTGATTCTATTTTACATATCTTAAAAGACTGGGGATATGAAATCGAAGAAAGACATTTGTCTGTGGATGAATTGATGGAAGCAGGTCACAATGGTAAGCTACAAGAAGCTTGGGGAACAGGTACGGCTGCCGTAATTAGTCCAATTGGTGAATTGTACTACAAGGGTGATAAAGTTACTGTTTCTGATTTTAAAACGGGTGAATTAACACAAAAGTTATATGATACTTTGACAGGTATTCAATGGGGAACAATTGCGGATCCTTATGGATGGACTGTTGTAGTTGACTAATAAAAGGAAGGCGTACATTGTACATCTTCCTTTTTGTGTGTATAAATAAAGTAGAGATGGTCTTTCTCTACATTGTTTCATAGCTTTTAAGTGTGTATTCAGTATGCATCTTATAGATGATGCATTGAATGACATTATCCATTAATTTTTGTTCGTAATTGGCGTTTTCAAATAGGATTGTATTTCGATTGTTTTTAAAAACGTCATTTAATGAATCTTCAAATCGAGATATAAATAAGTCATAGGCTTGTTCGATGGTTGAATCTTTTATATTAGTATAAATATGAAGTAAAGATGTGATTTGTTGCATGGAATAACATCTTTTTAGGATGGTTAAAACTAAAAAGTAGGCTAAATGACTTTTTGTGTAGTGTTTTTTGACGGGTGGATGGACAATACCGGTTTTGACATAGTTGTTGATCATGGCTTTGGTGATGAACTTTTCATCATAGAAATAAGTATCTTTTAATTTCTCATTGATGTAGGTGATCACTTGGTCCATATATAGGTCAATTTCGGGTAGTTCGGTCCACTTTGGGAATGTATAATTTTTCATAATCTGATTGTAACATAAAATAAAATGTTACACAATCTAGAAATTAATACTAGATGTATTGACTTCTCGTGATATCTATATTATTGTTTATCTAAAGAGAGGTAAAAAAAGAATGATTCATATTATTTCTGATTCATCGACAATGTATTCGATTGAATCGGCAAAGAAAAAAGGGTTGTCGATTGTTCCTTTGAATATTTCAGTGGATTCACAAACATATCGAGATTTTGAGGATATCACAAGTACACAATTATTAACGATGATTGAAGAGCACAAGATTCCTAAAACTTCACAGCCAAGTCTTGGAGAAAAGATTGATTTATATAATAAACTTTCTAAGGATGGTGATGAAGTGATTGATATTGCGATGGCTTCTGGTTTAAGTGGAACGTACCAGACGGCTATGATGGCAAAGGATTCTTGTGACAATCCAGACTTAGTACATGTCGTAGATTCGCAGACGTTGTGTGGGCCACATCGTTTGATGGTGGATACGGCTTTAGAAATGGCAAATAATGGAGCAAGTGCCAAGGACATCGTAAAAATGATCGTGCAAAGTCGTATGCAGGAAGAGTCGTATTTGGTTCCTGTTGATTTTCAATTCTTAGTTCGTGGTGGAAGAATCAAAGGGTTAGCTGCTACATTGGGTGGTGCATTAAAATTGATTCCAATTTTGAAAAAAGGCGTTGATGGCATGGGTTTAGATAAGTTTGGCGTGAGTCGTACGTATAAAAAGACTGTCAATATGGTGGTTGAGGATTTTAAAAATAATGGTTTTGATTCCAATTATACATTTTATATTTCACATGCCTTTAATGAAGATTTGGCAATGATGTTTGAAAAGAAAATCAAAGAAACATTTGAAGGTGTAAAAGTTGTAATTTATCCTTTATCTCCTGCATTTATTGCGCAGGGTGGACCTGGATGCGTTGCCGTACAGGCAATTAAAATGGCTTAGGAAATTTTCCTAAGCCATATTTTTTTTCTATTTTCTTTTCTTAACTTTAGAATACCATTTGACCAAAGTAAGCCACAAAACTCATGACAATGATAAAACCAACACCATAAGGCAAGATCATGGATAATAATTTAGAATCTTGACCTTGTCCATCGACACTGCTTAATGCGATGGCGATAGATTGTGGTGACAACATTTTACCGGCTGCCACACCCAAAGAGTTTAATGAGACAATCCAATATGGATTAGCATTCAAGCTTTGGGCTGCGCTTTCTTGTACGGCACCAAATAATACGCCTGAACTTGTTCCAGAACCCGTCACAAATGTTCCTAGACATCCAATCCATGGGGCAAAGAATGGATAGAAACTTCCTGTAATCGCAATGGCGAACGATGCGATACTCGCAATCATACCTGCATATCCCATGATTTTAGCACATCCGAGTACACATAGCATGGTAATAATGGTTTGCGACATCTGTTTGATTGTGGCGATAAATACCACTTTGAAATCTCTAAATGTAGCTTTTTGAATCAAACCACCCAAAATAGCTGATAAGAAGATCCATACACCTGGTGTGTTGATCCAAGTGAATGTCATTGTGCTAGGATTGTCTCCTGTATAAATAATGGCGGTTGATGCGAATTGTGACAAGAATGTATGAATTGGAGCTACTAATTTTGAAGTTGATAATAAGAAGATAAAGATAAAAATAAATGGTGACCAGGCTGTTAATGCCTTTTTAACCGTAATTTTTTCGTTTATTTCTAACTTCATTTCGTATTCAGGATTTGGTTTTACCTTAGAACCCAAAAGAATTGTGCATAATAATGAAAAAACGCTTCCTACCACAACACATAATTCGGAACCTACAAATTTCGCAACGATCATCTGAGGAATCAAGAAGCTTAATCCAGAAACGAAAGTAAGTGCTGTGACGCCTTTTAATGCCTTAAAGCCTTTTCCTGTGACCATAACGATCAAGAATGGACACATTAACATAAATGGAGCTAATTGAAGGGTTTGTGTAAATGCAAGTTGAGCATTTTCAAGATCAACTAAATTAGCCAAAGTGACCGTTGGAATACCAATGGAACCAAATGGAGTTGGAACTCCGTTGGCAATTAGACAAACTAAACAAGAGAATAAAGGATCAAAGCCTAAAGCTACAAGCATACTTGCAGGAATGGCAATGGCAGTACCAAAGCCAGCCATACCTTCCATAAATCCACCAAAGCACCATGCGACAAGTAAGACAAGAATTCGTTTGTCGCTTGAAACGCTAGTAATCATTTGTTTAATGATTTCCATACCACGTGTGCGTAGTGACAGGTTATAAGTAAATACGGCTGCGATAATTACAACAATAATAGGCCATAGTGCCATTAAGAAGCCTTCACAAGCAGCCGTCATTGTATTTAGAAAACTTTGTTGCCAGATCGCAACGGATAATAGTACAGAAATAATTAAAGAACCAAAGGCAGCTTTATATGTGGGCCATCCAAGTACGGTTAGCGCAAATATTAGCCACAAAATGGGACAAAGCCCCAAAACAAAATATAGAAAACTCATATCATCTCTCCCTTATGCGTGTTGATTATATCAAAGTGAGATAGTTTGTCAAAACAAAAACGCTAAAAATAGGTGTGTAAGCGTATGCAAGTAACGATTGTGGGTTATATTTGTGGTCAACAAAAAAATCAAAACATTTTTGATTATTTTATGGCCTTTTTTGATCAAATGATGTATTATAGTGGTACAAAGTAGCATATTGTGTCATAGAGTGGGGGTGAAGACACATGTTCATGGGGGAATACGCGCATAACATAGATCGTAAGGGGCGATTAATTATGCCGGCTAAGTTTCGTGAGGAACTAGGTGAACATGTTGTCGTAAACCGAGGACTTGATGGATGCCTGTATGTATATACGGTAGAGCAGTGGCAGCAAGTGTATCAAAAGCTATCAACTTTGCCTTCGACAAATAAAGATGCGCGCATGTATCAGCGTATGATGTTGTCTAAAGCAGCAGAATGTGAAATGGATAGTCAGGGGCGAATTTTAATCCCATCCTCTTTAATCGCCCTGGCTGGTCTTGAAAAAGAATGTTTGATTATAGGTGTCGCCAACCATTTGGAAATTTGGTCTAAAAATCGTTGGGAAGCTTTGGAAGAAGAGCAAAGTGCATCTTTTGAAGAAGCAGCGGAACACTTATCAGAAATTATGGGGTAGTAATGAATGGAACATATTAGTGTATTATTGAATGAATCGATTGACATGCTACAAATAAAAGAAGATGGGATCTATGTAGATTGCACTCTAGGTCGAGGGGGGCATAGTAGTGAAATCTTGAAACGTTTAACTAGCGGACATTTATATGCGTTTGATTGTGATCAAAATGCGATTGATGAAAGTGCACCTCGTTTGCAGGCAATAGGGGATAATTTCACTTTGATTCATTCTCCATTTGAGAATTTAAAGAGTGAACTTGCCAAGCGTGGTGTTACTTTAGTAGATGGAATATTTATGGATCTTGGTGTATCGAGTCCACAATTTGATGATGGCCAAAGGGGGTTTAGCTATCGTTCGAATGCGCGATTAGATATGCGTATGGATCAGTCACAAGAATTAGATGCCTATGCAGTAGTAAATACGTATGACAAAGAGGATTTGATTCGTATTTTAAAACGTTATGGTGAAGAGCCATTTGCGGTAAAGATTGCCAATAAAATCTGTAGTGTTCGAGAAAAAGCACCAATTGAAACTACATTTGAATTGGTGGATGTGATTAAATCAGCCCTTCCAGCTGCAGTATTAAGAAAGAAGGGACATCCGGCAAAGCAGACGTTTCAGGCAATTCGTATTGAAGTAAATCATGAATTAGAGCAGTTAGAAACCGTATTACAGGATGGCTTAACGCTATTGAAGCCACATGGAATTATGGCAGTAATTACATTTCATTCTCTAGAGGATCGAATTGTGAAAGAGATTTTTAAAGAGGTGGCCGTTGCCAAAAAGGTAAATAAGCGGTTGCCACAAGTGGGGACAGAAAATTTAGAATATCAGCTGGTGAATCGAAAACCGGTTTTAGCAAGTAGTGAAGAATTAGAGAATAATAATCGTGCACACAGTGCCAAACTAAGAGGGATAGAGAAGAAAGGATGATTCATATGCAAAGAAGTTTTAGATTAACAAGAGTACTTGTCTTAACTTTATTTGTGTTGTCTGCGGTCTTCTACTTCGTATCAAAAACATATGTCAACTCAATGAATATTTCGCTTTCTGTAGAAGAGTCGCAATTGAGTGATGAAATTGCACAGAAAGAACAAACTGTTGAAGAGCTCCAGAATGAAGTCAATACATTACAGGAAAAGGGCAGACTGTTAGGAATGCTTGACAATCAGGTCTCTGATCATGAAAATAATATATATGTAATGAATGACTAGATGGAGTGGTGATGTATAATGTCAGTTCGCAAAAGTAATAGAGAACTGTTAAAAATGATTAGTCGAATGACATTAATTGGAACATTAGTAGTAGCTAATGTTCTTTTCACTATGGTGAGCCATAAGCATATATGGTCCCAAAAAAGTGCGTTGGATCCAAGAATTGCGTCAAGTATTGTGGAAAAAGCAGTTACAGCTAAGCGTGGAACAATCTATGATCGAAATCATACGGTGATTGCCCAACAAACACAGGCATATACAATCGTTGCCTATTTGGATAAGGGTGTTGTGGATGTCAATGGAAATCCTAATTATGTTAAGGATATTTCATCTACAGCCAAAAAACTAAAGAGTGTTTTAGGAGATGAGGTCAATGAGAAGGCGTTAGTCAAAATCATGAAGTCGGCTAAAATGGCTGGTAAGTCGCAGACGGAACTTGGTTCGGGAACGAAGCGTATTAAAAAGTCGTTGATGAAAGAAATCAAAAAATTAAAGATTCCTGGTATTGGTTTTATCGATGCGGTATCTCGTTATTATCCGGCTACGCCATATTCTTCAAATTTAATTGGGTTTGCGGCGTATGATGAAGATAAACAATCGATTGAGGGTAAGCTTGGTTTAGAGCTTTCTTTAAATGCGTTATTAAAGGGTAAAAACGGAAAAGAACAATATCAACAGACAGTGGATGGATCGAAGCTTCCGGGTACGACAAAAGTGATTGAACAAGCGAAGAATGGTAAGGATGTCGTTTTGACTTTAGATTCGGAATTGCAGTCAAGTGTAGAAACGCAATTGCGCTCGACCATGGAAAATCAGAATGCCAGATCGGCATGGTGCATTGTGATGGAAGTGGATACGGGTAAAGTCTTGGCTTGGGCAAGTTATCCTACGTTTGATCAAAATGAACATAAGGAAATTCCAAGCTATCAAGATGCGATTAGTACTAGTACGTATGAGCCTGGATCTGTTATGAAACCATTTACGTATGCGACAGCCATCGATACCAATGTGTATCCATATAATAAAACGTATGTGTCATATCAATTCTGGTATGATTATGATGTAAATACTGGTAAAATCACGCGTTTGCCTATTGGAACCCATTCACCATATCCATATATTGCGGATGCCTTGGATGAAAACTTTGGTACGATTTCGTTTGATCAAGGTTTAGCGTATTCGAGTAACGTAGCCATTTGTGAGTTATTGGCTAACTATATTAATTATTCGCAATACAGTAAGTATTTGGATGCGTTTGGATTCTTTCAAAAAGTGGATACGCCCTATGTGGATCAGTCTTTGGGTGTTAAAAATATTGGTCTTCCTACAGATTACTTGTCGACTGGATTTGGTCAGGCAAGTTCAATTACGGTGTTGCAGTTGTGCCAAGCCTATACAGCTATTTTTAATGATGGTACGATGGTACGTCCGTATGTGATCGATTCGATTGTGGATAGTGATACGGGTAAAGTGGAGAAGAAGTATAAGAAAAAAGCTGTGGGTACACCGATTTCTAGTACAACGGCTAAAGAAGTGCAGGAATTGATGTCGCATGTTACGGATGATGGGGCGAGTGGCGCTCGCTTTAAAGTGGATGGTGTGGATCTTTTGATGAAAACAGGTACGGGTCAAATCTATAATACGGATTTGGGTAAGTATGATTCGGATTATCATACTTCAAGTATTATGGCGGCAGCGCCAGCCAATGATCCAAAGATTATGGTGTATTATGGCTTGGTTTCGCCAAACATTACATCGTATTCGGCAGAACCTTTTAAAAAGATTGTGCGGGATACGTTGCAGACATGTGGTATTTCAACAACACCAACAAATGATACACAAGAGTCGTATGAGGCTTGGGAAAGTTATGAAATGCCTAGTTTAGTGAATCATACAATTGATTATGCGCATGAGAAGATGAAAGATAAAAAGGTACATTTAGAAGTGATTGGGGATGGTTCAAGTGTGATTGAACAATATCCTGATGCATCGGTAACTATCAATTCGAATGATCGTGTCTTTGTGTTGACAAATGGAAATAAGATTACAATGCCAAATATGTCGGGTTGGACAAGGAAGGACTTAACGGTTTTCTGGCAGCTTACGGGCATTAGTATTAAGACGAGTGGCTATGGTAAGGTAACAAGTCAAAATGTAGAAGAGGGGACAACGATTTCTACGGACACAAAAATTGAGGTAAATTTAGAGTAAAAGAGCGAAAGCTCTTTTTTTCTGGTATACAAAAAATTGTGAATTTGGTTTTCGAGTTGACAAATGTCATTTGGGTTGGGTAGAATTAATTATGAGTGAAGGAGGAGAGAGTAAAATGAATGATTCACAAAAAATGAAGTGGTACACACTTTCGTTTATGTGTTTTTCAACTCTATGGGGTTTTGGAAATGTTTTAAACGGATTTATGTACTTCAACGGAATTCAAGTCATCTTTTCTTGGATTTTGATGTTTGCGTTGTATTTTGTTCCTTATGCATTAATGGTAGGTGAACTTGGTTCTGCATTCAAAAATTCAGGTGGAGGTGTAAGTTCTTGGATTCACGAAACAACAGGTCCTAAAGCTGCATACTATGCGGGTTGGACTTATTGGGCATGTCACATTACGTACATTGCTTCTAAGGGTTCTGGTGGTTTGAAAGCATTAAGCTGGATGATTTTCCAAAACTCAGAAACTTATGCATCTTTTAACACAAAAGCTATTCAGTTTGCGACTTTAGCTGTTTTATTACTATTTAGTTATGTCGCAAGTCGTGGTTTAAACCCATTAAAGAAAATGGCTACAATTGCTGGGTCTAGTATGTTCGTTATGAGTATTCTTTATATCGTAATGATGTTTGCGGCTCCAGCTATCAATCCAAATGGTGGATATTTAGCTATGGATTTTAGTTTCAAAAACTTGATTCCAACTTTTGACTGGAAATATTTCAGTTCATTATCAATCTTAGTATTTGCGGTTGGTGGATGTGAAAAGATTTCACCTTATGTAAATAAAGTTGAAGATCCTTCTAGAGGCTTCCCTAAGAGTATGATTTTTGCGGCTATCATGGTTATCGTTTGTGCTATCTTTGGTACAATCGCAATGGGTATGATGTTTGATCCAGCTGTAATCGATGCTAACTTTGACTCATACAATGCGAATGGTTCATATTGGGCATTCCAAAGATTAGGTGAATACTATGGTATGGGTAATGTATTGATGATTGTTTATGCAGCTTGTAACTGTATTGGACAATTCTCTACATTAGTCATTAGTATTGATGCGCCTTTGCGAATGTTATTAGATAACGAAGATGCTCGTCAATTTATCCCAACTAAGTTATTGCACAAGAATGATGCAGGTGCATATTCAAATGGTATCATCATGGTCGATATTCTTGCCGGTGCAATTATCTTGGCTCAGGCTTTAGTTCCAAATGCAGATACAGTACTTCGTCAGTTGACTCAGTTAAACTCAGTAACAATGCCAATGCGTTACTTGTGGGTATTCTTTGCTTATGTGATGTTGCGTAAGAAAACAGATATTTTCCACCGTGACTATAAATTTGTGAACAACAACACAGTCGCAATCGTATTTGGTGCTTGGTGCTTTATATTAACGGGTGCTTGCTGCTTACTTGGTATGTATAAACCAGGGGATATGTATACTACAGTCTTAAATATTATCACTCCAGTTGTATTAACAGCTTTAGGATTGATTTTACCAGCAATCAAGAAAAAAGAGGCAAAAAATTAATTTTGCCTTTTCTTCTTATTTGTGGATAATTATAGTCGAGGAGATGTTTAATCATGAATACAATCGAAATTTCAAATGAATTAATTCAATTTATTGAATCAAGTCCTAGTATGTTTCATTCCATCAAAACGATTCGTACATATTTAGATGAGGCTGGATTCACGTATCTTCCTGAGTCTAAAGCTTGGGATGTTAAAGCGGGTGGAAAATATTATACAATTCGTAACCACTCCAGTTTAATTGCGTTTAAGGTGGGTAATGATTTGGATTCTTATCATTTCCAAATGTGTGCAAGTCACTCGGATTCACCGACATACAAAGTTAAAAATGTGCCTGAGCTTGCCGGTCCAAATGAATATTTGCGTTTAGACGTTGAAGCTTATGGTGGTATGATTGACAACACTTGGTTTGATCGTCCATTAACCGTTGCGGGTCGTGTACTTGTTCGTAATGGTTCGAAGATTGAATCAAAATTATTATATATCGACAAAGATATCTTAATGATTCCAAATGTGGCTATTCACTTCAACCGTGAGGTCAATAATGGTTATAAATATAATCGTCAAATTGATTTGTGCCCTATGTTTTCTTGTGGAGCTCTTAAGAAGGGCGCTTTTGACAAAATGGTTGCGGATGAGTTGGACGTTAAGGCTGAAGATATCTTAGGTAAAGACTTATTCTTAGTGAATCGTCAAAAAGGTTTAGTTTGGGGATTGGAAAATGAATTTGTTTCAAGTCCTAAATTGGATGACTTACAATGTGCATTCGTTTCATTAAAGGCATTTATTGAGGCTGAAAATGAAAAGAGTGTCAATGTATATTGTTGCTTCGATAATGAAGAAGTGGGTTCAAACACAAAACAGGGTGCGATGTCTACATTCTTGAAAGATGTATTACACCGTATCAATGCGGGTTTAGGAAAAACGGAGGATGAATATTATCAGGCTATCGCGAAGTCTTTCTTAGTAAGTTGTGATAATGCGCATGCTCTACATCCAAATCATGCAGAAAAGACAGATGCCGTAAACTTTGTCACAATGAATGGTGGTATTGTCATTAAGGAAAGTGCAAACCAGAAATATACAACAGACGCATTTAGTCGTGCTTTATTTACAGGTGTATGTCAGAATGTGAATGTGCCAGTACAAAGCTTTGCGAATCGTAGTGATGTAGTGGGTGGTTCTACTTTGGGTAACTTATCCAATACGCAGGTAAGTGTTCATGCGGTAGACTTTGGTTTGGCTCAGCTTGCGATGCATTCTTGTTTTGAAACTGCAGGTGTTAAGGATACTGAATATGCGATTGTCGCATTGAAGGAATTCTATGAAACAAATGTGCAGATTGAAGAAGCTGAATCTGTATGTCTAGAGAAGTAATCATTCAAAGAATAGAAAAGTCGGATTTAATCGATGCGAAAAAGGAATTGATGATTGATCTAGTGAATTCAAAAAAGGAAGATAATTTCGACAAGAAAGTGGATCGTTTGTATCGTCATTTTTCTAAGAGTTCTACGTTTAAAAAACATGCTGAAAAAATGGTGATTCGTGATGATGAAAAGCTAAAGATTTGTAACATGATGCTTGTGATGAGTGTGACATTGACTTTGTTCTTTTTAAAGGCGGTCTTGTTTTCGAGTTATGTTGTGAATTTTAGTGTGGATGCCATTGTCGGCTGTGCAGCACTTGTATTTTCATTGATCAATGTACGTACAAAGTATCGAACGCTTCAGCGGTATGATTTAGTTCGTGACTTTGTCTATTTGGATGTTTTAACTTTAATTTTATGTATATTATTTAAAATGTTCTTTCCTGTGCAAGTTGATTTTTCATTGATTATTTTATTGGTGGATTATTATTTGTGTAAGAAAAGATTTAAGGAAAAGGCATTTGAAAAATTAGAAGGGTAGGCTTGTGCCGGCCCTTTTTTCATTATTGAATTTGGCTATGTCACATTATATGGTTGATTTTTAATAGAAAATATTGTCTAATAATAGTAGATAAATAGCACTTATAAAAGGAGTGTGACGATATGCCTACTATTAAAGATGCACTTGATATTATCAACAAATTGACTGCCGTAGAGCAGGAAAGTCTTAAAACTATGCTTTTAAGTCCTGCTTTTGTCAAAACTTTAGATATTGAAGAATTTGTAACAAAAGAAAGATTTTCTAATGGTCGTGTATGTCCTTTATGTGGATGTATTCATGTAGTTCGCAATGGTCACAGAAAAGACGGGACACAGAGATATATTTGCAATGATTGTGGCAAGTCCTTTGTAATTGCTACTAACTCTATCGTATCTGGTACAAGGAAAGAACTCGCCGTATGGGAAAAGTACATTGACTGTATGATGAACGGTCTTTCTATTCGTAAGACTGCTGTTGCTTGTGGTATCCATAGAAATACTGCATTCATTTGGAGACATAAGATTTTAGATGCACTCCAGAATATGGCAGATGAAGTTAAACTTGATGGAATTATTGAGGCTGACGAAACTTTTTTCGCAATCTCGTACAAGGGAAATCATAGTAAGAGTAAGTTTTTCACTATGCCTCGTAAAGCACATAAGCGAGGACATTCCACACATATCAGAGGCTTGTCAAAAGAAAAGGTATGTGTTCCTTGTGCGGTAAACAGGAATGGATTGTCAATCTCAAAGATTACAAATACAGGTAGAGTATCTACAAAAGATTTACATCATATTTATGATGGTAGAATTGAAACCGATTCCACACTTGTGACCGACAAGATGAACTCCTATGTAAGATTTACAAATGCCAATGGAATTGAATTGGTGCAACTTAAAACTGGTAAGGCAAAGAAAGGCATCTACAACATTCAGCATATCAATAGTTACCATAGCCAGTTAAAGCGTTTTATGAGAGGTTTTAACGGTGTTTCGACTAAATACCTTAACAACTATCTCGTATGGAATAATCTTGTAAACTATGCCAAAGAAAGCGACACGGAGAAAAGGAACATCTTCTTGACTTTCGTAATGGCAACATTGAAATCTGTGAAATGCAGAGATTTAACAAATAGACCAGCAGTTCCACTGATTGCCTAATTTGAAGTTGCGGAGGTGTTTTAGATGAAAAGGAAATGGCTCATTCCGTGTTTAATAGTGGTAATTGTGATTGCAATTCTTTTTTATACTGGTATTCAAAGGACGCATACTTTCACACTTGCAGAGAGAAACGGAGTTGCATTCAAGTCAGAACAAATACAACCGCTGTTTGAAACTATTAGAGTAAGCGGTGATTGTGATACAGATGTGATATTTACTGATATTGAGACTGGCGAAACATACACGGTAGGATACATTACATCTGGTGTATCAGAAAAAATTAAACTACAAAAAGGTAAGTGGTACACAGTAGAGGGAGCTGGAAATATCACAGTAAGTCCAGTAAACATTAGAATTGAATGAAGAACAACGAATCCCAGTTTGTAGGGATAAAAATAAGGAGAGCGATTTGCTCTCCTTCTAAAAACCGCTATTATCAACTAATTGTTGTGACATAGCCTTGAATTTAAAAAGAGAATCTTCTATTTTTGTTTCAAATATGGTATTATTGATTAGTAGTATGTAAAAGGAGACGTCGAATGAGTAAGAAAAGAGTTTATGCGGCTATCGAAATTGCTGATCAAGAGATTCGTCTTATCGTTTTAGAGATATTTGAAGCTCGTTACAACGTTTTAAGAACAGAAAGAGTTGCTTGTTCAGGTGTAGATAAAAATCAAAAGATTGTCGATGAAAGTGCTATTGTTACAGCCATTCGTCAAGCTATAACGAATGCACAGGCAGCTTTAGGATATCGAATTGAGCGTGTCTTATTGGCTGTTCCTAGTGTAAATGTAATGCGTAGCTCACAAAAGGTGCGTGTTCAGATTGAAGATGGTACAAAAAATATTCGTTTGTTCCATATTCAGCAAGGATTTAAAAACGCCATTCAAAAACGATTGAATGAAGATGTAGAATTTGTCAATGCGAATAAGGTGTCTTATGAAGTCAATGGACAAGTGAGTCAGAAACTTCCATTAAATCAGGAATGTGAAGATTTCATTATGGATGTAGATTTATTATATGCCGACAAGGAAACAATCTATTCGTATGCTCGTTGTGTGGAACAGGCGAATCTTGAAATCTTGGATCTATGTGTAGATTCATTTGCGATAGGTCAAGAAACTGCAGCTTTGGCACAGAGCACAGAAAGAGTTACAATCCAAATTGATTTGGAACAGAATCACTCTACTTTAGCTTTATTTAGTACAGGTCGTTTAATGACATGTACAACTTTGGATTATGGATACTTATGGTTCATTGAGGATATCCAAAGAAAATATAAGTTAAGTGATGATGTATGTTACAGATTATTGCAGAATATTTTCTCGGGTCAAGAAGATGAAAACAGTGATGTGATTGTTTATATTGAACAAAGAGAAGATATGCGTGTTGAGATTACGGCCAATGAATTAGCAAAGGCTTGTTTACCTCGTATTCGTCAATGGATTGCAGCTGTCAATGATGCATGTTTACCAATTGTTCGCCAAGGAAAATCAAGATATGTGATCACAGGACAAGGAAGTAACATTCCTGTATTGAAGGATTTAGATAAATCGTTCAATGCGAGCGCAATGATCTATCAAGAACAAGCTATTGGTGCAGGAGATGGTGCATTTGTGTGTGGCTTAGGTATGGCTTATGCATGGCAAGACATCAACCGTATTCACCATGATGACAGAATTAGTGCAAACAATAATGAATTAGAAGCGAGCATTGATTCTATTAATCAAAAGGCGCATACTGGTGAAGGTGGATTTACGAAGAAGTTAAAGAATGCTATTTTAGCAGATGAAGAATAAAAAAGAGAGGAAAATATTATATGACTGAATTTAATCAAGTAGCAAATATTAAAGTATTTGGTGTTGGTGGTGGTGGATCCAACGCTGTTAACCGCATGGTTGCTGATGGTGTTAAGGGCGTTGATTTCTATATCTGCAACACAGATGTACAAGTTATGAAAAACTCTCCTTGCGATAACAAAATCGTTTTAGGAAAGGAAACAACTAAAGGTTTAGGTGCTGGTGGAAATCCAGAATATGGACGTAAAGCTGCTGAAGAAAGTGAAGGAGAAATCCGCGAATCTGTAAAAGGAAGCGACATGGTATTTATCACTGCTGGTATGGGTGGTGGAACTGGTACGGGTGCTGCTCCATTAATCGCTAAGATTGCTAAAGAAGAAGGTGCTTTAACAGTTGCCGTTGTAACTCGTCCATTCACTTTTGAAGGTCGTCGTCGTGCAAACAATGCTAAAGATGGTATTGAAGAATTAAAAAAATATGTTGACTCATTAATTATCGTTTCAAATGACAACTTATTAGATGTGATTGGTCGTAAACCAATCGAAGAAGCATTCCAAGCTGCAGACAACGTATTACGTCAAGGTGTTCAAACAATCTCTGACTTGATCGCTGTTCCAGCATTGGTAAACTTAGACTTTGCAGACGTTCGTAGCGTTATGCAAAATCAAGGTCGTGCATTGATCGGTATTGGTATGGCAGAAGGAGAAGACAAAGCTATCTCTGCTGCTGAAAAAGCTATCCAGTCACCATTATTGGAAGCACAAATCTCTGGTGCTAAATCAGCTATCGTAAACATCACTGGTGGTGACAAAGTTAGCTTATTTGATGCACAAAACGCTGTAGCTGTAATTCAAGATGCAGCTGGTGGAGATGTTGACTGTATTTTCGGTATCGCAATCAACGAACAATTAGGGGATGCGATCATCGTTACAGTTATCGCTACTGGATTTGAAGAACCAAAAGAAAAACAACGTAAAAGACGTAGTGAACCAGTAATTAAACAAGTTGCGAATGATACATTGTTCACAGAACCGAAAATCCAAGCGCCTGTTAACCCAGGTGTTGTAACTAGTGTTGAAAATAACACAAGTGATGATGAACAAATTCCTAACTTCTTCTTCAATCGTTAATAGACACATAAAGAGAGCTTAGTAAAAGCTCTCTTTCTTGTTAGTAGTAATCAATATTCGTTAATTGCTATGGTATTAACTGCAAAATCCATAGCGAGATAGGATAAAATATCTAAGAATCAAAATTTTGCAGAGTATTATTTATTAGGTACATTATTAAGTACGATTAGTATTTTAGTTATTTCATTAATATAATTGTTGAGCGAATCAAATCTTGCTCTTTTTTAATTAAGTCAAACATCTTAATTCGGTGTTAATTAAGTCATATAGCTTAATTGATCATTCATTACCGACAAAATAATGGCTGTAATTTAAAAAAAGTATAAAAAAAAACAGAGAATTGTATCTCTGTAATAGGCATGGCTGGGGTACTTGGATTCGAACCAAGGAAATGTCAGATTCAGAGTCTGATGCCTTACCGCTTGGCTATACCCCAATGTGCCTATTTATAATACACGATTTGTGTCTTTTTGACAAGTGTTTTTTATGTAAAACGCTTGTTTTTTTGCGTTTTAGACAAGATAGGAAGTATCGTAAGGAAATGCTTGAAATTAATGTCTTTTTCACATTGGGTTGTCAAAATAATAGGTGAGAAGAAAAGAATATATAAATGGGAGGTGAAGGAATGAAAAAGAAGATTTATATATGTTTGAGTATTCTTATAGTATTTATTCTTTCTTTAAGTATTGTTCGTGCCAATACGATGGATACGTACGGAATGAGTTTAAAAGAAATGGAGATGATGGAGGAGTATAAAAAGGGAAATATCAATACGGATGAATTTATTGAATTACGAAAAGCTAAGGCAGGTGAGTATGGTTTATTAGATTATTGTGATTCCACTTATTTTTTAAGTGAAGACTTTTATGATAACTATTCGGATGCGTATTTGATCAAGAATGGCTTGATGATTTTAGATCGCTATAGTGCAGGATTTGAGACGACTGTAGATGTGATGGAATCTAGAGCGAGTAGTGTAGTAAGTATGAGTCATCATCGGTATGAAGAAAAGCCTGGTTACTATATTGCGAATGGAATATGGAAATTGTCGAATTCGCATGAAGCATTTTGTGCGCAGGGATTGAATGCATCTCCTGCAGTAGGAGATGTGACTTCCGATCCATATTTGGTTGAAAATGAGAACTTAAAGAAATGTTTGTACTATGGCTATAACGGTCCTGGGGACATATTAACATCTCGTTATGGCGTCAGTGGAGCAATTGTACTCACAAGCGAACTTGTGTCGAATGCTTATAGTTCAAATTGTATTAGTAAGGCGAGTAATGATGGGTATCACTGGAATAAAGTAGTGGGTGGTTTATGGAATGAAATCATCGCAAAGCCAAGTGTTAAAAATTATTCAACCTATTTAGTAGATGTAGCTGGGTCTGCCTATAACTGGCAAGGGGTGTTAACGCCAATTCAAAAGTTGGCATATGGTGTATATGTGCCTACAGGTTCAGTAAAGCTTTTAAAGGTCAGCTCAAAGAATGAGATCAATCAATCGAATGCATCCTATACATTTTCTGGAGCTCTTTATGGATTGTATAAAGATTCTGGTTGTAAAGAAAAGATTGGTGAATTTAAAATTGATGAAAATGGCAAGTCCAACGAGATTAAAGATTTAGATATTGGTACTTACTACATTAATGAAATACTAGCGCCGCATGGCTATCAAAAAGATACAACAATCTATACTGTTAACGTTAAAGATCAAGCGGTTCAAGAAATTGAAGTGCGTGATGTTCCACAAACCAATCTTGTGGATTTAGTTTTGGTGAAACAAGATGCCCAAACAGGAAATAAAGCGCAGGGTATGGGCAGCTTAAAAGATGCAAAGTATGAATTTAAGTTTTATGGAGGTCTATATGATAAGGATCCAGCAAGTTTAGGTGTTTCACCAATACGCAGCTGGATATTAAAGACAGATAAGACGGGCAAGATTCTGATGGAAGATTCGTATAAAGTAAGTGGTGATGCCTTCTATACGGATCTGAATGGAAAGATATGTTTACCATTAGGTACGATTACGGTTCAGGAAATCGATCCTCCACAGGGGTATTTATTGGATAGCACAGTATATGTACAAAAGTTAGATTGTACAAGTAGTACGTCTGAACATATTAGTGCATTTAAGACATTCAGTGTGAAAGATACAGTGAACCGTTTAAAGCTGATTAAAGTACAGGAGGGTACGCAAATTCCATTGCCAAATGTCATATTTAAGCATATAATGCCAAACTTACCTTTTCCTTTACAAGAAAAGACGAATGATAAGGGTGAAATTGAATGGATGGGTCTGACAAAAGGAAAACATACATTAACCGAGTTTAAGACTCTAGATGGGTATGCCCTGGATATTAAGCCTATTGAATTTGAAGTGTTGCGTGATGGAAGTATTTCTGGAGTGGATCCTGTCATTACATTTTCAAATAAGGTGAATCCTTTTGAATTGAAGATCGTAAAGAAAAACAACATGCATCAATTACTGGATGGTGCTGTATTTGGATTATTTAAAGATAGTGAGTGTAAAGAAAAAATTGATGAGAAGAGTACGGTTGATGGTGTTGTATCTTTTGCGGATTTAAAGAATGGTGAAACGTATTATTTAAAAGAAATAAAGGCGCCAAGTGGCTATCAAAAGATAGATCGTGTGTATTGCATAAAAACGGATTTTATACCGGTTAAAGGACAATATGATGTGTATATAGATCAAGAAAAAGTAGATGGCTTATATGCGGATGGAAGTGTGAACTTGGAGTTTGTGAATGAAAGAATGACAAAGCTTCCACATACAGGTTCTAGTATGAGTTTGGTGTGTGTGGTTGTAGGTGCCTATTTAATGTTGAGGAGAAATCATGAATAAAAGAAATTTAATTTATACAGGACTATTGATGTTGGCAATGGTCACAAGTCCAGTCAGCGCAAAAGAAACAAGTGTTTCAGTTGTGCATGGGACGGCAAATTTTAATGAGGGGAATGCGAGTATTGTGATTCAGGCAAATCAAAATCAATCCATGCAGGGTAAGTCGTTTAAGGTATATAAACTATTTGATGCGACAAATTCAAAGGACAATACTTCGATTCACTATACTTTAAATAGTGTGTATGCATCTAAAATCAAGGAGCTTGTATCAAGTAAGTTATCTAAAACGGTGTCGGATCAAGATGTAGTGGAATATATGATGTCTTTAGATAACGAAGGAAGTCAAAGTGAATATCGTACCTTTATTGAATCGATTCAAAAGGCGATATCTTCCATGGAAGCTCGTATTGTGAATGTAGAGAGTTGTGATGTGAATGGAAATATCACGTTGGATAAGTTGGGATATGGTTTCTATTTGATTGATGAAATTACCAATGTATCCAATAGTCATGCGGCAAGTTCTATGACGATGGTCAATACGGCAAATCCTAAGGCGACGATTCAAATTAAGTCGGATTATCCGAGTATTGTAAAGAAGATTTATGAAGATGACAACAATATAGGTTGGAATGATATGGGTGATTTTGAGATCATGCAGAACATTCCGTATAAGTATGAATCGAAAGTGCCGGATATGAGTGGATATGTTTCTTATTTTTTAGAGTTTGAGGATGAAATGGATCCAAGTTTATCTTTAAAAGAAGATAGTATACAAGTAAAGGTCAAGGATACTATTATTCCAGCTGATACATATAGCGTAACTAAATCTTCAAATGGATTTAAAGTTACATTCAATGATTTTAAAGGACTTGGTAGTCAAGGAGATCCAATCTTGTTTACGTATGATGCGTATTTAAATGATTTGTCAGCCACAAAGATTTCAAAAAAGGGTTTTGAAAATAGGGTACGATTAAATTTCTCAAATGATCCGCAAACGAATTCTAAAGGACAAACGCTTTGGGATAGTGTTGTGTGCTATACATATCAGGTGAAGGGTTTAAAGACAAATGAGAAGGATGTCAAACTTGAGGGGGCTACATTTAAGTTGTATCGTGATTCTAATTTGAGTGAGTTAGTAAAGGTAAAGAAAAGCACAAATGGATATGTAGTTTCAAATAGTGTAGATGAAGAGATTGTATCCAACGAAAAGGGTGAGTTTGTGATTCAAGGTTTGGATCAGGGAACGTATTATTTAAAGGAAATCCAGGCACCGGACGGATATACTTTATTAAAGGAAGCTATTGAGATTCAAATTACGCCTACATTTGTAGCGGATCGCAATAACTATACTTCGAATGGAGAGGGATTGGTTTCTCTATCGGCAACAAGTTTTAATACGCATTTAAATGCGAGTACGAATGATTTAAGCGTAGCTTTAAAAGTAGTGAATCAAACGAGTTCTAAATTACCAGTCACTGGATCTATGGGAACGATTGTCTGTGTACTAACGGGTGCTGGTATTATGGTGTATGTATGTAAGAAGAAAAGGGAAGAATAGGATTCTATTCTTTCTGGGTTTCTTGATTTGTGTATTGCCACTCATCTTAAATTTCTTCTTTCATCAAAGTGTAGAGAATGTCATTTCAAGTTTTTATTTAGAAGAAGAAAAAATGGATGAGGGCATATTGGAGTCGAGTTTTAATGCTGGGTTGAACTACAATCAAAACTTGTATTTGGGTAAAGAAAAAGAAGAGTATGAAATGATGTTGAATACTTTATCCTCAAATGTAATCGCAACCATCCAGATTCCAGTAATCGATGTAGACTTACCAATTTATCGTGGAACGAGTGATGAAGTATTAAATCGTGGGATTGGTCATTTTGAATTTACAAGTCTTCCTGTTGGCGGAAAGAATTCGCATTGTATATTAACAGGTCATAGAGGTCTTCCTAGTGCCAAGCTTTTTACGCGTTTGGATGAGTTAAAGAAGAAGGATTTGATCTATATACATGTGTGTAAAAAAGAATTGGTCTATGAGGTGGTGGATTCTATTGTGGTAGAACCGGAAGCTATCTTGGATATAGGTATTGAAAAGAATAGGGATTTGTTGAGTCTAGTGACTTGTACGCCGTATGGGATCAATACGAAAAGGTTGGTTGTAAGGGCCAAAAGAGTGTTTCCTAAAAAGAAAGAGAAAAAAGTGCGTAAATCGTATTCTTTTAGGGAATTGTGTTTTATTTTAATTCCAATAATTTGTGTAATGGTGGTGAAATGGTGAAGAAAATTGGTTTGATCATATTAATGATGATCGCATGTATTATGCCGATAAACGCAAACTCAATTAGTGTGGAGTTGCAGGATTCGGTAGATGAACTCTCGAAGGAGAATGTTGAGTTTAATGTTGTTCAAGTCGCAAAGCTTGTGGATGGCTTTTATGTATTGAATCAAGAATTTCAGGATTTAGATGTGGACTTCAATACGGAGTTATTGGCTGAAGAAGTGGAAGCAATTTGTACAAAATTAAGTGGGTATTCCATGGTTGGACAAACTCTTGTCACGGATGAAGAAGGTAAAGCTGTTCTTGAAGATGTAGAAGAAGGATTGTACTTTATTGATCCTGTCAATATTCATGAGTATGAAAGAATGAGTCCGATGTTAGTGAGTGTTCCTGAGTGGGATGGGGATACGTTAAATTGTGATGTGGTGTTGTATCCTAAGCATCGTCCGTTTGAGAAGTTGATTATTAAAAAGATTGATAAGGATTCTAAGGATGAAATCTTGGATTCTATCGAGTTTACAAGCTATAAGGATAAGGATTGTACAGAATCTTTAAAGACATTTAAAGGTAATGGTACTCTATCGATTTTAATGCGTGAAGATGCGATGTATTTAAAGGAGACAAAGGCTCCTAATGGGTATGAAAAATCGGATCAAGTCTTATTTGTGGAAGTCAAGGAGGATGAAATCTTTATTGATGGTAAAAAGGTAGAGAATCATGAGTTCTTGTTTGAGAATAAGAAGATTCATGTTCCAACAGGAATTGAATATCATGGTAATATTTATGTGACTTTAGGTTTAATTGCACTTGTGATTATTTTACATTTGATTAATAAGAAGTTAAGAAAGTAGGAGTTTTCCTACTTTCTTTTCTTGTATATTAAGATTTTGGTTTCGGAACAGGGAAATGCGGTATGTGAAAAACTGTCGAATTGTCACAATTTGTTGATTATGAGGAACGACAAAAAGGACTATCGTAATAGCCAACATTTTGCATTTGCCTTTTAGTTGCTGAATTATTTTTTTACAATCATCTTATGATCACATTCAGGACAGTGCATCATATAGTTTTCTTCAGGTTCATTTGGAAATAATTCATCGATTAACCATCTAGGTACTTCTTCTTCGTAACCGCATTTTGTACATTTCATCAATACATCTTTTTCTGTATGTTCTGTCATTTCTCTTGTCCTCCAATGGATTATATGTATAAGTATACTGCATAATGGCTCCACATTTACATTGAATTGGGTCTCTATTAAAAGAATCAATCAAGTGTGTGCGGTACTTCAATTTATTGAGTTTGTTTTTAAGGGCATTGGTTCTTGTTTCACGAGAATAATCCTTATTCTTTTTGATTCCAAGAAGTGCATGTACTTTATCTAGAGTTTTCTTAGATGCATTGGCATAGAATCCATAATATCGAGTGGTTAAGAAATGATAGTCTGGTATATGTATAATAAGACGGTTTATAAAATCAATCACATTATCTGTGACATCATGACGTTTTTCATCCTTATGATTATTGTAGAACCAGCTGACAGTATTTGATCCTTTATTGTATTCTGTGATTCTATTTTCAGCCATGGCAGGTCTACCGGCATAACGGATGAAATAGTTTACGCAGCCTTGAATATCTTTACTATTTTTATTAGATGAAGCATCGTTAGAAGCGTTGTCAGGGGATTTGAATTTGGCGTAGACATAGAATCCTTTAGGATGATCTTTATAGAGTCTGTTCTTTTCTTCAGGTTTCTTTAAACCACCGGCTTCCTGTATGAGTCGAATTAATTCAAATTGAAATGTTTTTCTAAGCTTAATGAAATTGAAATGATGAAATGTTTTGATTTTGTCCTTTTTAAAGGAATAGATCAATTCAGGAATAAGACAATGGATGTGTGGATTCCATTTAAGGTCTCTTCCAAAAGTATGTATAGTGGCAATCATGCCAAATTCATTACGAACAGGAATATCTTTGAATATATAGTGGGTATCCGATAATTTTTTCTTTTTGAGTTTATCGGCAAGAGATTTATTGGTGAGAATGGAAATGGTGTTTCTAGAAGCAACAAACAAAAGATTGAGTCTAGTACGATCCTGTCTGAACCAGTTTCTAAGTTCTTCAGGAATAGTAAAGACAATGTGCCTATGAGGGCAGTCAAGACAAAAAGAGGTAGCCTTGGCTGCAAGCTGTTTGGCATATTTAACACCACAGGCATTACAAAATCTAGAATGACAAGAATGAGGAATAATATTCCAGTTGTCACAATCCGTACATTCAAACTGATCAAAACCAAGATAGCATGTATGGCAAAGAAGAGAACGTTCTACATTGTCTAAAATACAAGGACGAGCTTTACCAGAAGCATCTAATTTTCGAATGTATTCAATATTATCGAAGAAGATATTCTTGATGGGATGAATAAAATCGAAGTTTCGAACATCACAATCTAATAATGATAGAGTTTCAATTGGAATGTTTGAATGATAAGTAGTGTCCATAATTGAAGTATAGAATTAAATAGAGATGTAAACAAGACTTGGCAAATGAAAAGCGCCCATACAAATCATTTTATATGATTTGATGGGCTTTTTTTATGGTATGATGGGCATATGGAAAAAGGTCAATATGTATATATTTTAGAGTGTAGGGATTCTACATATTATACGGGATATACAACGGATGTAGATAATAGATTAGAAACGCACAACTTGGGTAAGGGGGCAAAATATACGCGGTCTAGAAGGCCTTGTAAGCTTGTGTATGTAAGGGCTTGTGAGTCGAAGTCCAAGGCTTTGAAGTTGGAATATAAAATTAAACAAATGTCTCGAAAAGAAAAGTCGGAGTTGATTGAAGGAATCTTGAAAGAAATGTAGTTTCGTATTATTATATAGAAAGCGAAAGGATGATTATAACTATGAATAAAACTAGAACTCGTTTTGCGCCGAGTCCAACTGGCTATATGCACATTGGAAATTTGCGTACAGCTTTATTTGAATTTTTAATTGCGAAACACGAAGGTGGCGACTTCTTATTACGTATTGAGGATACTGACCAAGAGCGTAAGGTAGAAGGTGCTGTAGATGTTATTTATAAAACTTTAAAAGAATGTGGTTTGAACTGGGATGAAGGTCCAGATATTGGTGGAGACTTTGGTCCATATGTTCAAAGTGAACGTTTACCTATGTACAAAGGGTATGCCGAAGATTTAATTAAACTTGGTGGAGCTCACTATTGTTTCTGTAGTGAAGAGGAGATTGAGGCTCAAAGAAAAGAAGCTGAAAGCTTAGGTATTTCTTTTAAGTTCAATGATCCTTGTAAGCACTTGAGTGCTGAGGAAGTACAGGCTAAATTGGATGCGGGTGAACCTTATGTTATTCGTCAAACAATCAAAGATGTTGGTGAAACATATTTTGATGATGAAGTATATGGTCGTATTGAAGTGGATGGAGATGTTTTGGATGAACAAATCTTGATTAAATCGGATGGATATCCAACATATAACTTTGCGAACATTATTGATGATCACCAGATGCAGATTTCTCACGTAGTTCGTGGAAATGAATATTTATCAAGTACACCTAAGTACAACTTGATTTATGATGCGTATGGATGGCAAAGACCTACATACGTACACGTACCACCTGTAATGAAGGATGAACACCACAAATTATCAAAACGTAATGGAGATGCTTCTTTCCAAGATCTTGTTGCGAAGGGATATTTGCCGGATGCGATCATGAACTATATCGCACTTCTTGGATGGGCTCCTGAAACAGAACAGGAAATCTATACTTTGGATGAGTTGATCAAAGTATTTAATATTCACCGTATTTCTAAATCACCAGCCATTTTCGATATTGATAAATTGACTTGGATGAACGGTGTATATTTAAGAAACATGGATGAAGAAACATATTATGAAACAGTTCGTCCATACTTAGAAAAAGCGGTTCATGGAGCATACAACTTAAAAGAGATTGCCAAAATCATTCAACCTCGTATTGATATCTTGAATCAAATCGAAGAAAGTGTTGACTTCTTTGATACATTAGTAGATTACGATTTAGAAATGTATCGTCACAAGAAGATGAAGACAACTCCAGAAGTTGCATTAAAAGCTTTAAAAGCCAGCAAGCAAACTCTAGAAACCTTTGATCAATGGGACAGCATGGATGCATTGCACGAATGTTTGTTAGCTCTTCCTAAAGAGTTGGAAATGAAGAATGGACAGGTATTATGGCCAATTCGTACAGCCGTTTCTGGTAAACAATTCACTCCAGGTGGAGCGATTGAAATTGCGTTTATCTTAGGGAAAGATGAAACATTACGTCGTATCCAAGTGGGTATTGATCGTTTGAGTGAAATCGTAGAAGAGTAAAACATACAAACGCTTAGAGAAATCTAGGCGTTTTTTTTTGCGTTTTACCAGCAAAAACAAATAAATAATTACGTATCTGTAATATAGAATTGCTGATAATATGATATGCTATTACTAGATTGAGGATTGCTTATGAGATATTTTTCAGTGGCTGAAATAGCTAAAAAATGGGATATATCCGAGCGCAGTGTTCGAAATTATTGTGCACAGAATCGTGTAGATGGTGCATTTATTGCCGGTAAAACTTGGAAAATTCCAGAAAATGCCAAAAAACCAGTTCGTATGAACAAGAAGAAAGAACAGCCTGTTACTTTATTGGATGTCTTGAAGGAAGTCGCTTGAGTCATGATCAAACTCGATATATTTTTGAAACAAATACGATTGGTGTAGAAAATGAAGTGTTGAATGTGGATGATGTACTTGAAACGGCAAATCACTTTCGATGTATTGATATGATTATTGATCATGCCAAGACTACTTTGAGCGAGAATTTTATTAAAGATTTACACTTGACTTTGAAGAATGGTACAAGTGATTCAAGAAAAGAATGGTTTGTGGTCGGCGACTATAAAAAGGTACCAAATGAAGTTGGAGGAATGAATACAGCACTTTCTGAAAAAGTTCCAAGTAGAATGAAGGAATTGTTAAAAGAATATAATGGTAAAAAAGAAAAGACTTTTGAAGATATACTCGATTTTCATGTAAGGTTTGAGCGTATTCATCCATTTCAAGATGGTAATGTAACATTGAGATATTGTGAAAATGTGGCATAAACAGCGGCAAACTTCTTTTTACAATCTCTTATAAAATTGAATAACATATAATATATTAACGGGAACGCTAGAAATAGTGTTCCTTTTCTTATTTAGACGTTCAAAATCGAGCGTCTATTTTTTTACCCAAAATGAAAGGAGCATATAAGAATGAAGAACATATTAAAACGAGTATGTACGGGTTTTCTTGCATTGGCAACAGTTATCACTACTTTGCCGGCGACAACGGCTCATGCAGCGGAAAAACAATACTGGACAGAAAGTGCCGAGCGTGTCGGTGTCATAGAACAGGTAATGAATGACGGTTCTATCAAGGCAACATTTAATGAGGGCTATATGAAAGTTGAGGGCGAAACTGCCTATTGTATCGACATCAACACGGCTTTCAAAAATGGCTACAAGACACGATCTGACGCAAGCGCGCGTATGAGTGCCGACCAGATTTCTGATGTAGCCTTATCTATTGAATATGTAAAACAGTATGCAGAAAAGCACAAAGAATTAAATTATAAACAATTCTATTTATTAGAACAGGTTGTTGTATGGCAAAGATTGAGCGTGCATTTAGGCTGGCAATGCGACAACGTGCGTGCGGCATATAGTGAAATTCCAAAAGCAACACAAGAGGAAGTGTTTGCAGGCGCAAAAACCTTTGTGAAAGAAAATAAAGGACGTTATGAATGTGGCGGATATATCTATTCCGGCGAGGGTCAGGAACTTGGACAGTTTTGGGCGAAGTTAAATGTTGGAAATGCAAAACTTCAAAAGGTTTCCAGTAATGCTGGCATTACAGATGGCAACGCCAACTATTTTCTTGCCGGCGCGACTTATGGTGTCTTTGCTGATAAAGAGTGCCAAAAACAACTTGCCACTCTTACGACTGATGAAAACGGAAATACAGATATTGTAGAGGTAAAGGCTGGCACAGTTTATATCAAGGAATTATCCGCACCAGCAGGATATAAAGTGGATAAAACAATCTATCCATTAACAATCAAAGCTGGCGAAACAGCGACATTGAAAGTATCAGATACACCAAAAGTAACTGACACGTTGATTGAGCTTTTCAAGATTGATATGGAAACACAGAAAGACAATCCGCAGGGAAACGCTTCTCTAGCAGGTGCGGAATTTACATGGAAGTATTATGCTGGTTTCTACAATAAAGATAATCTCCCTGCCGAAGCTACTCGTACATGGGTTACAAAGACAATCGCTGAAACAGACAGCGACGGGACAACCCACTACATCACAAAATTAGCGGACGCATACAAGGTATCTGGCGACAGCTTCTATATGCAGGACGGCAAGGCGGTTCTTCCACTTGGAACGCTAACCGTAGAAGAAACAAAAGCTCCAAACGGCTACTTGTTAGACGGTGCATATATGCAGGCTGGCGATAAGTATGAACAGATTAAGGGCTTATATGTAACACAGATTACCGAAGACGGCGACCTTGCCGTATTATCTGGAATTAACCAGTTTTCCGTATCAGACAAAGTTATCCGTGGCGGTGTGAAAATTCAGAAACGAGATTTAGAAACGGGCGATACGAAGCCACAAGGAAGTGCTGCTTTGAAAGATACTGCCTTTGACATCATTTCCTTAAATGATAATACGGTATTGGTTGAGGGCAAGTTACACAAGAAAAATGATGTTGTAAAAACCATTCATACGGATATTTCCGGTGTTGCCATCACTGCGGACGATCTTCTTCCTTATGGAAAATATAAAATTTCTGAACAGAAAGCACCAGAGGGATATTTGACAGACGGTGCCAAAGAAATCGAGTTTGAAATCACAGAAAACGGGAAAATTGTGGACTTAACAGATAAAGCCCATTCTATCTACAATCAGATTAAACGTGGCGATCTTGAGGGTGTCAAGATTGGTGCAGGTACACATAAACGCTTGGCTGATGTTCCGTTCAAAATTACAAGCAAGACCACAGGCGAAAGTCATATTGTTGTAACTGATGATAACGGGCAGTTTTCCACTTCTGCTGATTGGGCTTCTCATAAGCACAATACCAACGCAGGAAAGACCAGCGAGGACGGTGTGTGGTTTGGAACTTCTGAACCAGACGACAGCAAGGGTGCATTACCTTATGATACCTACATCATTGAAGAATTACGCTCTGATAGTAACAAAGGCTTTGAACTTATCCCACCTTTTGAAATCGTGGTATCAAGAAATAATCTTGTGATTGATTTAGGGACGCTGACTGATGAATACGAAAAAGAAATTACTATTCATACAACCGCAACAGGTAAAGATGGCGAAAAGACTATACTTGCAGGAAAAGGGGTACGATTGTTGATATTGTCAAATTAGACGGACTTACAAAAGGCACAAAATACCAGCTCAAAGGCTGGCAGATGTTAAAGGAAGAAAACGCCGAGCTTATCATTGACGGAAAACGTGTGGAAAACGACTATACCTTTATCGCTGATGATGAAGAAATGAAAGTGGAAATTGCTTATACATTCAATGCGTCTGCTTTAGGCGGAAAGAACCTTGTTACCTTTGAGGAATTATATGATTTCAGCAATCCAAAAGAACCGGTCAAAATTGCGGAACACAAAGACATTGAGGACGACGGGCAAACCGTACTTATCACAGAACGTATCATCAAAATTCATACGACTGCTACCGATAAGGACGGCAACAAAGAACTTGAAGTTGGTAAAGAGGTAACAATCATTGATACGGTTACTTTAGAGGGCTTAGAGGTCGGCACAAAATATCAGTTAAAGGGCTGGCAGATGTTGAAAGAAGAAAACGTTGAACTTCTTATCAACGGAAAGCGTGTGGAAAGTGATTATACGTTTACTGCTGACAGCGAAACTATGAAAGTGGAAGTTGCTTTTATCTTTGACGCTACTTCTCTTGACGGCAAACAGCTTGTAACTTTTGAGGAATTATACGATTTAAGCAATCCAGACGAGCCGAAGAAAGTTACCGAGCATAAGGATATTGAGGATAAGGGACAGACGATTACCTTTAAGGAAAAACCGGAAGAACCAGAGAAACCCGAAACACCACCGACACCGGAAAAGCCTAACAGACCTAGCGACAGTCCCAAAACGGGCGACAGTACAAATGTAATGGCATTTGTCGTGATGTTGCTTGCGTCTGCTGGTATGCTTGGCGGTACATATCTTTGGAAAAAGGTTCGCAAAAAAGAGGACTAAATCATGGCAATTACATTAGGAAGTCTGTTTGATGGGATTGGTGTATTTCCTCTGGCAGCCTCCAACTATGGCATTGTTCCCTTATGGGCGAGTGAGATTGAAAAAGTCCCTATTTCTATCACAAAGAAACACTTCCCTCAAATGCAGCATTTGGGGGATATTACAAAACTTGACGGTGCGAAGATACCGCCTGTGCATATCATCACGTTTGGTTCGCCCTGTCAGAATTTATCAACGATCGGAGCACGTGAGGGCTTGGCTGGTGCAAAGTCCGGTCTGTTTCATCATGCAATCCGTATCATACAGGAAATGAGGTGTGCGACTGATGGCAAATATCCAGTTATCGCTGTTTGGGAAAACGTTAGAGGAGCGTTTTCTTCAAACAACCGATTGGATTTTAGAGCCGTGCTGGAGTCGTTCGCAGATACCGAAATTCCAATGCCTGCTTCTGGAAGATGGGCAAACGCCGGAATGGTTCGAGGGGGTAAAGTTGATGTGTGCTGGCGGCTCTTGGACGCCCAGTATTGGGGAGAGCCCACCCTCTCTCAAAGAAGAAAGCGTATCTTCGTCGTGGCGGATTTTAGAGGACAGCGTGCCGCAGAAATTTTATTTAAACCCCACGAACTGCACGCACCTACTAAATCTAGCCGAAAGAGCTGGCTGTCCTCCGGCGAAAGAAATCGAATATCTGTTAATCAAGCAAGGGGGAAAATACCAGTCCTATGTCCCTTTGAGGAAAGAAGAACCAGAGGGAGCGCAAAATATCAGGACACGCAGGGGTTCGTCAGAAGTTTTGGACGGTCAAATGACCCTTTTCCCACCTTACTAGCCGGTGGTCCGGGCGTGTTTTCCTTTTGGTATGAGGGAGAAGAAAAAGAGGGATTTATCCGTTATCTGACACCGATTGAAAGTGAAAGGCTCATGGGCTTACCGGACGATTGGACAAAGTACGGCAATACAGGAATTATCAACAGCGACTATGCAAGATGGCGGGCATTAGGAAATGCGATTGCCGTTCCCTGTGCTGAACATATCATGGCGGGGATTGCAGAAGTCTTAAAGGAAAGTGAGGATTGATGAAATGAAAGCAAAATCAAGGGCACCGCCGGTATATTGAATGACTGATACAGGTAAATAATGAAACTGTTTCTTTGTCGCCATTTTTTGAAAAAAAGTGATGACAAAAAACAGTACACTAAGGGGTATGGGGAAATGTAGTGTCCCCATGCTTTATCAAGAAAAATAGAAAGAAAAGAGGTAAACATATATGGAATTAAAATTTGTAGTGCCGAACATGGCGCAGACGTTTGGAAACTTGGAATTTGCGGGCGAAAATGAAGTCCGTCAGCAGAGAGTCAATGACAGAATGGCAGTTGTCAGCCGTAGTTATAATCTGTACTCTGATGTGCAGCGTGCCGATGATATTGTAGTAACACTTCCGGCAAAGGCTGGAGAAAAGAATTTTCAGCCGGAACAGAAAGTGAAACTGATTAACCCACGCATTACCGCAGATGGCTATAACATCAATGGGCGCGGATTTACAAATTATATCTTACTGGCTGATGATATGTTACCGGTGGAAAGCAAATAAAGGGGGATTTTAGACTATGAGATTAGCAAACGGAATTGTAATTGATAAGGAAAAAACATTTGGACAGTTGAAGTTTTCTGCCTTGCGTCGTGAGGTGCATGTGCAAAATGAGGACGGAAGTGTCAGTGAGGAAATCAAGGAAAGAACCTATGATCTGAAATGTCGCGAACAAGGGCGCATGATACAGGTATCTGTGCCGGCAAGCGTTCCATTGAGGGAGTTTGATTATAACGCTGAGGTTGAACTGATTAACCCTGTGGCTGATACGGTCGCAAATGCAACCTATCGCGGTGCGGATATTGACTGGTACATCAAGTGCGACGACCTTGTATTAAAGAATAAAGGACAAACACCAAACAATCCGGCGCCTAAAAAATAGGCAGATAAGGAGTCAGCATGGCTTTATTCAAATATAAAGGAAATCGTATCCGTGCAAGCGATCAGCATTTAGTCTATCGCTTTTGCATGGGTGCTATGATACTGCTGTTTCTGTGTATCGTGGTGTTGCTGAACCTAAAACAGATCGTTCATACAGATTGGGAGAATTTTAATCTTTCAAAGATGGAGTTTTCCCTTTCTTCTTACAACTTCATAACCTTACTGATAGCGGCTGGTGTTTGTGCATTGGTCGCTTTTCTCTATTATCGGTTTTGTTATGACAGTTTCAAGAAGATGGTCCATCGGCAAAAGTTGGCGCGCATGATATTGGAGAATAAATGGTATGAAGCAGAACAGGCAAAACAAAGCGGATTTTTCACAGACTTGCCATCTTCCACAAAAGAAACAATCACTTGGTTTCCTAAAATCTATTATCAGATGAAAAATGGGTTACTGCATATTCAATGTGAAATCTCTATGGGAAAGTATCAGGAGCAGCTTCTTAATCTGGAAGATAAACTGGAAAGCGGGCTGTATTGTGAAATGACAGATAAGGTGCTGCATGACGGATATATTGAATATACCCTGCTTTATGATATGGTCGCAAACCGCATTTCCATTGAGGAAGTCAAGGCGGAACATGGCGGACTAAAACTGATGAAGAATCTTGTCTGGGAATATGACGCATTACCCCATGCTCTGATTGCCGGTGGTACCGGTGGTGGAAAGACTTATTTTCTGCTTACTATCATAGAAACGCTGTTACAGACCAATGCGGTGCTTTTTATCTTAGACCCAAAGAATGCCGATCTTGCAGATTTGGGAACAGTTATGAAAAATGTCTATCATACAAAGGAAGATATGATTGCTTGCGTCAATTCCTTTTATGAGGGCATAGTTTTACGCAGTGAAGAAATGAAACAGCACCCCAACTATAAAACAGGCGAAAACTATGCGTATTTAGGACTGGCACCGCACTTTTTGATCTTTGATGAATATGTGGCATTTTTTGAAATGTTAGGCGCAAAGGAAAGCATGAATTTATTAAGCCAGTTAAAGAAGATCGTCATGCTTGGCAGACAGGCAGGCTATTTTCTCATTGTGGCATGTCAAAGACCGGACGCAAAGTATTTTACAGATGGAATACGTGATAATTTTAATTTTCGTGTTGGTTTGGGGCGTATGAGCGAACTTGGTTATGGTATGCTTTTCGGTTCTGATGTCAAAAAGAAATTTTTTCAGAAGCGTATCAAAGGGCGTGGCTACTGTGACGTGGGAACGAGTGTTATTAGTGAATTTTATACACCTTTAGTACCAAAAGGACACGATTTTCTAAAAGAGATCGGCAGGCTTGCCAGCCAAAGGCAAGAACAGTTTGAAGAACAAGGAAAGGATAATGACAATGTGGTGGAATAACGAAAAGAATACAAGAAGAAAGTACAGCACCAAAGCCGGTCGCGGTCAGCAGCGCGTACAAGACCGCGCCAGACCGGCGTGTTGTGGCGCAGGGCTTGCCCTGCGCCACCGTTATTGCCCCTCGGTATCTAACAGAGGGGCACAAAAAAAACAGGAAACAGTCCAAAAAGTACCAAAAAGACTGATAAATAAAGGACTTTTACTTGTTTCAAGGCAAAGTGATAATGCCTGTAAAATATCACATTTGAAAAAGATGGGAGTGATAATAACTGAATGATAAAGAGTGGATAGAAGCATTTAAGGAAAAGCGAGCCTTATATGGTGTTACACAATTACGGCTTGCGGTTATGGCAGGTATCAGCCGTGAACATTTAAGCCGGATTGAAAGTAACAAGGTGTCGCTGACTTTAGAAATGAAAGAAAAACTGCTGACAGCCTTAGAAAAATTCAATCCTGATGAACCTTTGTTTCTGTTGTTTGATTATGTGCGTATTCGATTTCCCACAATGGATATAAAGCATATCATCAAAGATGTTTTAAGACTGAATATACAGTATATGTTGCATGAGGATTGGGCGTATTTCAGTTACACGGAACAATACTATATCGGCGATGTCTTTGTTTATACTTCTGCTGATGAAGAAAAAGGTGTTCTGTTGGAACTGAAAGGCAAAGGCTGTCGGCAGATGGAAAGTTATCTGCTTGCACAGGAGCGGAGTTGGTATGACTTTCTGATGGATTGTTTGGTTGAGGGTGGCATTATGAAACGCTTGGATTTGGCAATCAATGACAGAACTGGAATACTTGATATACCGGAACTGATTGAAAAGTGTAAAAATGATGAATGTGTTTCGGTATTTCGCCATTTTCGCTTTTATGCTTCGGGCGAGATTTCCCACCAGCGAGAACGCAATCACAAAGAAATGGGAACGACCATGTATATCGGCTCTATGAAAAGTGAAGTGTACTTCTGTATTTATGAAAAGAATTATGAGCAGTACATCAAGGCAGGCATTCCTTTAGAGGAAGCACCTGTGAAAAATCGTTTCGAGATACGATTAAAAAATGAACGCGCTTATTATGCGGTGCGAGATTTGTTGACCTATTATGACGCAGAAAGAACGGCATTTTCTATCATCAACCGCTATGCGCGATTTGTAGATAAGGAAGAAAACAAGCCTGTCGGCGAATGGAAACTCAATGAAAAATGGGCTTGGTTTATCGGCGAAGGCAGACCGCCTTTGAAACTGACAACAAAACCGGAGCCGTACACTTTAAGTAAGACATTACGCTGGATTGCAAGGCAGGTTGACCCGACACTTCTTATGTTGGAAGAAATCGCAAAGAAAACAGGTGTCAATCACTTAAAGGAAATCCGCCAGTACACAAAACTGACAGAAAAACATGCGCAGATTATCCGTCAGCAGACTACAACGATTGAAGAAATCGTTTTGAGTGATGAAGAAAGGAATGAGGAAGATGTGGGTATTTTTTAAGGATTTTCTGCTGGTATCCGTTGGCATGGGTATCGGTGTAGTCCTGATGTGTATATTACAAGTCGGCAAGGACGCTGACAATATGATGGAAGAAATGAAAGAAAGCGAGGAACAGTAAATGAATTTCGGAAACAATTTATATCAATGGTTTTTATCAAACGCACAATCTTTAGTGCTTATGGCAATCGTGGTTATCGGTATTTATTTGGGATTTAAGAGAGAATTTTCCAAACTGATTGGTTTCTTGGTCGTTGCCTTAATCGCCGTCGGATTGGTATTCAATGCGGCGGGTGTGAAAGATGTGCTTTTGGAACTGTTCAATAAGATTGTGGGTGCGTAATTGATGGGAATAAGCAGTTGGTCTTAGGATTGGCTGCTTTTTCTATGCTTAAAATGGAGATCGGAGTGATGAAATGAAAGATATTTTTAAGGATATGCAAATAAAGACAAACTGTGAATATATTTCAGATTTACCCTCTTGTAAGAAAGCAATCTGGAAAGAACTGAAAAACCAAAACCTTTCCCAGTATGACAAAAAACAGTTAGAAGATTTTTCGGTCTATGTCTTTGGACTGTCCCTTGAAACTTTACAGGCTGTGATAAAGCAGCAGAAAGGACGTGAAAAACGAGTATGAAAGAATTACGTGTATATATCGAAAGTACAAGCCTTGATGAAGAAGTGAAAAAAGCATGGTTCACATTGCCCGTTGATGAAAAGGATTTTTTTGAAAAGCTGGGTGTAGATATTGAAAGTGATGATTACCGCATTGTTGAAGTTGATGTCCCATTCAAGACAGATATTAAGGAAAATACAAGCATTTGGCGCTTGAACGATTTGTACTATACCTTTCTTACGCTCCCTCCTTTTATGCAGGAAGATTGTGAGCTGTTGATGGAACATTTACCGAGTTTGGATTTACTTTATTCTTATCGTGATAAAATCCATTTTTATGATGGTGTTTTCAGCATGATCGAGGTGGCAAGGCAGAAAATGAGTGAATACAATGCGGTTACAGAAGAAGCCATACATTATATGGATTTGGAAAAGTTTGCCGGGTATCTGGAAGAAAACGGACGCTTTATAAAAAGCGAACATGGTATCTATCAGTTGCCGTAGAAATGAGGTGGTGCTTATGATTGATGATATGGCGGTTTATATTGCTAATCTTGGCAAATACAATGAGGGCTATTTAGTCGGTGCTTGGTTCACGTTTCCCATTGACGAGGAAGATGTAAAAGAAAAAATCGGCTTGAATGAACAGTATGAGGAATACGCTATCCATGATACCGACAACTTCCCATTGCGATTGGCGAGTATGTTTCCATTGAAGAACTCAACGAGATGTATGAAATGATAGAGGAACTTCCCGACTATATCGTAGAGTGTCTGGACGAATTTATCAGCCACTATGGGACGCTGGAAGAAGTCGTGGAACACAAGGACGATATTTATTATTATCCCGACTGTGAAACCATGACAGATGTTGCCTACTACTACATAGACGAATTGCAGGCACTTGGGGATATTCCACCCAGCTTGCAGAACTACATTGACTATGAAGCCTACGGGCGAGATTTGGATATGGGCGGTTGCTTTATTGAAACAAGCCGAGGTATGTGCGAGATACCATATTAACGCTGGAAGATCAGCGACAAGCATTGTTGCTACTGACAGCGTATTTCTCTTTAAGGGACAGTCTGAAAATGGCTGTCCTTTTCCATTTAGAAACTTACGAAAGGAGCTGAAAGAACTTGAAAAAGATTAAATCTTATACGGGTATCTGGAACGTGGAAAAAGTCTTGTATGCAATCAATGACTTTAACTTACCCTTTCCCGTTACCTTTACACAGATTACATGGTTTGTGATTACGGAATTTATCATCATTCTGTTTGGGGATATTCCTCCACTTTCCATGATTGAGGGAGCATTTCTCAAATACTTTGGTATTCCCGTTGCTCTCACTTGGTTTATGTCGCAGAAAACCTTTGACGGAAAGAAGCCGTACAGCTTTTTGAAATCACAGATAACCTATGCCCTGCGACCTAAAATCACTTATGCAGGAAAAGCCGTAAAACTGCATAAGCAGACCTTGAATGAAACAATCACGGCAGTAAGGAGTGTGAACTATGTTCCCGATAAAATATATTGACAACAACCTTGTCTGGAACAAGGACAATGAGGTGTTCGCTTACTATGAGCTGATACCGTATAACTATTCTTTCCTATCCGCAGAGCAGAAATTTATCGTGCATGACAGCTTTCGCCAGCTTATCGCACAGTCCCGTGAGGGTAAAATTCATGCGCTTGCAGATTGCCACAGAAAGCTCAATTACGAAGTATGCAGGAGCAGTCAAAGAAGCTGGTAACTGGAAAATTAAAGGAAGTTGCCTATCAGAAGATAGACGAACAGACCGAAGCGTTAGTATCTATGATTGGGGACAATCAAGTGGACTACCGCTTTTTTCTTGGCTTTAAGCTCATGGTTACGGAAGAACAGCTCAATCTGAAGAACATCAAAAAATCGGCGTGGCTGACGTTCACGGAATTTCTCCATGAAGTGAACCACACGCTGATGAATGACTTTGTTTCCATGCCGAATGATGAAATCAACCGTTACATGAAAATGGAAAAGTTACTGGAAAATAAAATCTCCCGTCGCTTTAAGGTGCGTCGCTTGGAAATCAATGATTTTGGGTATCTCATGGAACATCTTTACGGCAGGGACGGTATCGCCTATGAAGATTATGAGTACCAGCTACCAAAGAAGAAATTGAACAAAGAAACGCTGATAAAATACTACGACCTTATCCGTCCGACAAGGTGTGTGATTGAGGAAAGCCAGCGGTATTTACGATTGGAACATGAGGACAAGGAAAGTTATGTGTCCTACTTTACTGTCAATGCGATTGTCGGGCGAGCTTGATTTTCCGTCGTCTGAAATCTTCTATTTCCAGCAACAGCAATTCACATTCCCCGTTGATACTTCTATGAATGTAGAAATCGTGGAAAACCGAAAAGCATTAACAACAGTCCGCAACAAGAAAAAGGAATTGAAAGATTTGGACAATCACGCTTATCAAGCAGGAAGTGAAACCAGCTCAAATGTGGTGGACGCATTAGACAGCGTGGACGAGCTGGAAACGGACTTAGACCAGAGCAAAGAAAGTATGTATAAGTTAAGCTACGTGATACGGGTGTCTGCACCCGATCTTGACGAGCTGAAACGCCGTTGTGATGAAGTCAAGGACTTTTACGACGACCTCAATGTAAAGTGGTGCGTCCTGCTGGGGATATGCTGGGGCTTCATTCTGAATTTCTTCCAGCCAGCAAGCGATATATCAATGACTATGTGCAGTATGTAAAATCAGATTTCTTGGCAGGGCTTGGCTTTGGTGCGACACAGCAGTTAGGGCGAAACTACGGGTATCTATATGGGCTATTCCGTTGATACGGGAAGAAATGTGTACCTGCAACCGTCTTTAGCTTCGCAGGGCGTAAAAGGTACAGTTACAAATGCCCTTGCTTCTGCTTTTGTCGGTTCGCTTGGCGGTGGGAAAGTCGTTCTGCAACAATCTTCTGGTGTATTATTCTGTGCTGTTTGGGCGGTCAAGCGGTTATCTTAGACCCAAAATCAGAGCGTGGCAACTGGAAAGAAACGCTCCCAGAAATCGCCCATGAAATCAATATCGTAAACCTTACCAGCGACAAGGACAATGCAGGACTTCTTGACCCATTTGTGATTATGAAGAATGTAAAAGACGCTGAAAGTCTGGCAATCGACATCTTGACATTCCTTACGGGTATTTCCTCTAGGGACGGCGAAAAATTCCCCGTGCTTACGTAAGGCGGTCGTTCCGTTACTCAGAGCGACAGTCGGGGCTTGCTCCATGTGATAGACGAGCTACGCCGTGAAGATACGCCCATATCAAGAAATATCGCAGACCATATCGACAGTTTCACGGACTATGATTTTGCACATCTGCTGTTTTCAGACGGGTACGGTGGAAAATGCAATCAGTCTGGATAACCAGCTCAATATCATTCAAGTAGCCGACCTTGTACTGCCAGATAAAGATACCACTTTTGAGGAATACACGACCATTGAATTATTGTCGGTGTCTATGCTGATTGTGATTAGTACCTTTGCCCTTGATTTTATCCATTCGGACAGAAGTATTTTTAAGATTGTAGACTTGACGAAGCGTGGGCGTTCTTAAATGTGGCACAAGGCGAAACCTTATCAAATAAGCTGGTGCGTGCTGGACGAGCTATGCAGGCAGGCGTTTATTTCGTTACACAATCTTCTGGCGACGTGTCAAAGGAAAGTCTGAAAAACAATATCGGCTTAAAATTCGCTTTCCGTTCTACTGACATCAACGAGATAAAGCAGACCTTAGAGTTTTTCGGTATCGACAAGGACGACGAGAACAACCAGAAACGCTTGCGTGATTTGGAGAACGGACAATGCTTATTGCAGGACTTATACGGGCGTGTCGGTGTGGTACAGATACACCCCGTTTTTGAAGAACTGCTACACGCCTTTGATACCAGACCGCCCGTACAGAGAAATGAGGTGGAGTGATGAAAGAAAGGATAAAAGGTGCGTTCACAAAAAGGAAGATACTTCACTTTCTCAAAATGGCTCTGTTCGTCGTGGCACTCTCCCTTATCCTGCTTTCACTTTTGGGGACGGTGGCTCATGCAGACGGGGACTTGTGGACGATACCATAAACGCTAGAAAATCTTTACTCAAAATATCCCGCTTTCCAACTACCAGCTTGATTTTTATGTGGATAATAGCTGGGTCGTGGCTTCCGTGGAACTGGCTGGACGGGATTGGAAAATCGGTGCAGTACGGGCTTTACTGTATTACCAACTTTGTCTGGACGATAAGCCTTTATTTAAGCAATGCCACGGGCTATGTGGTGCAGGAAGCCTATAAACTTGATTTTATTAACGATATGGCAGACAGTATCGGAAAGAGCATACAGACCCTTGCAGGTGTAACCGCAGAACGGCTTTTCTTCGACGGGCTTCTATGTTGGTTTCCTGCTTCTCATTATCTTAGTGGTGGGAATTTATGTTGCTTATACGGGACTGATTAAAAGAGAAACCAGCAAGGCACTTCACGCTGTTATCAACTTTGTGGTGGTGTTCGTGCTGTCCGCTTCGTTTATTGCCTACGCTCCCGACTACATCAAAAAGATAAATGAATTTTCATCAGATATTAGTACCGCTTCCTTGATTTGGGAACAAAAATCATGCTCCCAAACTCTGACAGCGAGGGCAAGGACAGCGTGGACTTGATACGGGACAGCTTATTTTCTATTCAAGTGGAACAGCCGTGGCTACTCTTTACAATTCGGGAACAGCAACACAGAAGAAATCGGGGCAGACCGTGTAGAAGCTCTTGTATCGGCAAGTCCAGAGGATCGAGGACGGGAAAACCAGAGAGGAAGTCGTGAAAACAGAAATCGAGGACAACGACAACAACAATCTGACGATACCGCAGGTGTAAACCGTTTAGGTATGGTGTTTTTCCTACTGTTCTTCAACTTTAGGGATAACGATATTTGTATTCTTGCTTACGGGCATGATGTTGTTCAGCCAGATACTTTTTATTATCTTCTGCATGTTTTTGCCTATCAGCTTTCTACTTTCCATGATACCGAGCTATGAAAGCATGGCAAAAGCAGGCAATCGTGAGGGTGTTTAATACCATAATGACACGGGCAGGAATAACGCTCATTGTAACGGTGGCGTTCAGCATTTCCAGTATGTTTTATAACATCTCCACGGACTATCCGTTCTTTATGGTGCGTTCTTGCAGATAGTATGTTTTCGCGGGTATCTACATGAAGCTGGGCGATCTTAATGAGTATGTTCTCGTTTGAACGCTAGCGACAGTCAAAGCATGGGACGCAGTATTTTCCGCAGACCATATCTGTTTATGCGCACATCGGGCTAGGCGTATGGAACGACGATGCACGTGCGCCTCTCGGTGTTGCAGCTGGTGCGGTGGCTAGGCAGGCAGTTCACAGGAAAGCAGCAAGCACAGCACATAAGCAGCTTCCCGCGATAATGGTTTCAATAGCTCTACTTCCAGCATGGGACAGCGTGCAGGCTCAAAGGTAGGTGCTGTCTTAGATACGAAAAATAAGTGAAAGATAAAGGCAAATGCTGTCAAAGAAAATATCAAGGATATGCCGACACAGACCGCTTATGCGGTGTATTCCGCAAAGGAAAAGGCAAAGTCCAGCGTGTCTGATTTTAAGCGTGGCATGGTGCAGGAACAGCAGTCCAGACAGATCGGGGTCGTTTGGGAAAAGCAGGAACAGCATAGACAGAATATCGCTGACAAGCGTATGGACTTCAAAAGGCACAAGAAGCAAGGCAGGCACAGCGAAAGGCTGACGGATCAGCGACAACGGGAGCTACCCGTCCCCATGAGCGACCAGCCACAGTCTTCAAAGCCGAGTGCGGAAAAAATGCAGGAAATCAAACGCCCTGCCAAGCTCGACTCGAAAGCAAGTGAGACCAGTCAAGACAAATGTTATCAAAGAACGTCCGTATCTTCTGGTACTTCTGATAAAGAAAGCGACCCAGTCTGCACAGATACCATAGGCAAAATGTAGAAAAAGTGGTATCAGCAGGAAACACGCCAGAATGTACACCAAAGACCGAGGACAAAGGTTCAGCAGACATCAGAGAAACGACCCAAGCGTAACCTTGTAACGAAGAAAGGACAGAAGAAAAAATGAAACTGAAACATATCGCTATTATTGGGCAGTCTGTTTCCTATCCTCTTTTCTCTGGTGCTTTTCTTTGGGGTGCTTGATTAGTGCGGACAGCGACGACGAGAACAGCAATTTTTCTTCTGGCATTACGGGTATGAACTTATCCGCAGAAGTCTTGAAACATCAGCCTATGGTAGAAAAATACGCCAGAGAATACGGTATCTCCGAGTATGTCAATGTGCTATTGGCTATCATTCAAGTAGAAAGTGGCGGTACGGCAGAAGATGTTATGCAGAGTTCAGAAAGTCTTGGTTTACCGCCCAACTCTTTAGATACGGAAAGCTCAATCAAGCAGGGGTGTAAGTATTTTGCGTCCCTGCTTTCTTCCTGCAAAAATCAAGGTATCGACGATTTGAATGTAGCGATACAGTCTTATAACTATGGCGGTGGCTATGTGGGATATGTGGCAGGAAAAGGAAAGAAACACACTTTTAATCTTGCAGAGAGCTTCGCCCGTGAGAAATCGGGTGGAAAGAAAGTAACCTATACCAACCCGATAGCCGTTGCGAAGAACGGGGGCTGGCGGTATGGCTATGGAAATATGTTCTATGTGGAATTAGTCAATCAATATCTGACCGTGGCACATTTTGATAATGCGACGGCACAAGCGATTATGAATGAAGCGTTGAAATATCAAGGCTGGAAGTATGTGTATGGTGGCAGTAACCCGAACACTTCCTTTGATTGTAGCGGACTTGTGCAATGGTGCTATGGAAAAGCTGGTATCTCCTTACCGAGAACCGCACAAGCACAGTATGACGCTACCCAACATCTTCCACTCTCGCAGGCAAAGGCTGGGGACTTGGTATTTTTCCATTCTACCTATAACGCTGGTTCGTATGTAACCCACGTCGGCATTTATGTAGGAAATAACAGATGTATCATGCAGGCGACCCGATAGGATATGCAGACCTAAGTAGTAGTTACTGGCAACAGCACTTAATCGGTGCAGGACGAGTAAAACAATAGAAAGGACTTGAAAATATGTTTAAGAAGAATAAGAAACAGACAGAAACTATCAAAGAACCAAAAGAAAAAAAGGTGCGTACTGTCAAGGTAGGCACACATAAGAAAACCGTGATTGCGTTGTGGGTGGTGCTTATCGCAAGCGTGAGCTTTGGGGTGTATAAGAATTTTACGGCTATCGACCAGCACACCACCCATGAAAAAGAAATCATTGAACTTCGCTTGCAGGACACCAACGGGATAGAAAATTTCGTGAAGAACTTTGCGAAGTCCTATTACACATGGAATAACAGCAAAGAAGCGATTGAAGCAAGGACGCAGGCAATCAGCGGTTATCTGACAAAGGAATTGCAGGACTTGAATGTTGATACAATTAGAACGGATATACCGACCAGCTCCACAGTTACAGATGTGATTGTGTGGAGTATCGAACAGTCGGGAACGGACACTTTTTCTGCTACCTACGAAGTAGATCAGCAGATAAAAGAGGGAGAACAGACAAGCAATGTCAAGGCAACCTATACCGTAAAAGTCCATGTGGACGCTGACGGGGATATGGTAATCGTTCAGAACCCTACCCTTGCACCAGCAATCGAAAAATCAGACTATGAGCCTAAGACACCAGAAGCAGACGCAAGCGTGGACGCTGATACGGTAAATGACGCTACCGCATTTCTGGAAACATTCTTTAAGCTCTATCCAACAGCCACAGAAAAAGAGCTTGCTTACTATGTATCTGGAAATGTGATTGAACCTATCGGCAGGGACTACCTTTATTCTGAACTGGTAAACCCTATCTTTACAAAGGACGGGGACAATGTGAAAGTCAAGGTTGCTGTAAAATTCCTTGATAATCAGACAAAGGCGACACAGGTATCACAGTATGAGCTTGTGCTACATAAGGATAGCAACTGGAAGATTATAAGATAAATGAAAAGTAAATAAGATTGGCATATATGCAACAGGTATATTAAAAGTGAAGATTTGATGAATTTCTTTCTAAATATTTAATCCATAGTTAAATAAGCCAGAGAGACTATCACAAAAAGGAGACAGTCCTCTGGCTGAAAATTAAATAGTTAATCTTTGTAAGAATTTATAGATTAATTTTTAACGATATGAAATATCTATATCAAACCAGGACTTTAGATAATACCATAAAATTTCTGCAATACCTATTGTGATTGCCCATAGCAGTAATGCCCCAACAGTTGCAATTATTATTAATTTCCATTTTTTTGCTAGTATAGAAAAGATAATGCTCAGTACATATACTCCCAAAATAATCTCAAATTTTATAATAGATATGTTCAATGACTCCAAAACTAAACCTGTAAATGGAATTAAAAAAAATAATAAGCAAACTGACAAATATGAACATTTACTAAATAAATCCATGCTACTCCATTTCTTTCTTATTTTTTTTATCATTTTGTAATCTCCCATACCGTTTTCTCATAAAAATTCTTGAATTTGAAGATTTGCCTTTGTAATTGAAATAAGTTACTTTATTAGGCAAATAATTTGATTATCGTAGCAGTATAGACCAAAATTGCAGCAACTATCGAGATTATGGCATCTTTCTTTTCGTTTTTATCATAAAATTCTTTTGCGGTTGTTAGGAGTGTTAATCCCATAAAAACATACATTAATGGCAATGCAACGTCAGTAGATACTATATTCATTAATCCAAGAGAACCAAATATAATTGCTAATATAGTAAAAATTTTTTTGAAAATATGCATATACACGCCTCCGTAATTTATATACTTTTGCTTTATTTTTCTTTTTTCAGCAGCATATATATACCATATAAAAAAAGTATAAGAAATAAAATAAAAGGAATTAGTAAGCCGTTATCCAATATGCTGACTATCATTCTTCCAGGCGGTGTTACCCATGAGGCTGCAGGGGAAATCATAGCTGCTATTATTATTCCTACAATACCGATGGTTCCACTTAAAATTAAAAATCCACTTTTTATAGAGTTGTTCATATACATACCTCCAATAGTCGAAGTTAACTGCAACTAACTCGGATATTATCAGACAACAATATATTTTGTCAAGTTATTTATTTCAAGACATATTGTCTGAATATATTTTTTTCGTACTTTACTAAAGCATCTACAATAGCTTGTTTATCTAATTCGTTTACCTCAATATTAATAGGTACAATACTATTATTTTTTGATATTCCCATTGTCGAAAGTAGATGTGCAAAAACTTTTTTTGTTATGATGACACTATTATCTAATTCTGACATAAAAGATAAATCCTGAGCATTTAGAAGAACAGGCTTGATGGTAATTCTATGGCGAGAAAACTTTCGTGCAAGATACAATTTTAAAATCTCTAATTCAGCTGTTAAATCAGAGACAATGAAAATTTGTACCGGTTTCATGAACTGCTGAACAATAGAAAATATTTGCAAAGATAAATACTGCAAATGCCCTGCATCAACAGGATAAGGAATATGGTTTTCTTTTTTCCATGTATCAATCATTTCTGATACGCATTGTCGAACCATGAGTTTCGACGAATCCTTCTTGGAATCCAAATAAAAGTGTTTATCTGGAATGATACAATGAAGATTGAAAAAACATTTTTTGTAAAAATATATGATTGACGATTTAAACGCATGTGACTGCGTTACATCTAAGCAAAATTTATTCTCAAATTTTTTGATTAAGTGTTTCACTTTACCATTTGCAAAAATAATCTTATGAACCAGTTCAATATCTTCCCGTTTCCATTTATCAGCAAATACACAGCTGTTGGTACAGCAATATACTAAAAATATGTAATCATAATCACGATCAGAAAATGAAATATTCAATTTATTTTCAAGATTTTCTTGTAAGTACTTTTTTAATTCAGGAAAAACAAATAATTGCTTGAGGCTTTCCAGTTCCTCTGATTTTTCAAAAGTTAGAGGATATTTTTTTCTTTTCCATGCAAGAATCAATAGATATTCAAAGTATCCGTATTCCGCAGAAGTACATTCAAGAAAATTCATGTCTATTTTATCGTTGGTTGAAATGATAAACTCCCTTGCTATCTGGATTGAATCAGAGTCTGTATCATAACAATCAATCCCATATTTATAGTGTAAAAGAGCAATCAAAAAGCGAATTCGATATTCATTTCCGACAACCCTGTTTTTATCAACATCCAAACCTATTTCACGAAGATAATTAACACAGTTTTGTCGGATACGATAAGCACTTGGGCGTGATAGATGATGTTCTTCTGAAAATTCAGAGAATGGCTCCAATGAATCATTCATTATCATATAACAAAGACATTTAAGCATATTGGAACTTCTATAAATAGCATGGAATATTTCAAAAAATGTAACATCTTCACATACGTTAATAGTAATGATTGCGTTGTCCTTTGAGATTTCTGCAATTCCTTCCAAGTCAAAATTAAGCTCATCAATCAATGTTGTGATAGTTGATGAGCTGATATTGACTTCTTTCGCAAGTTCCTTAACTGAGATGGAATGGTTTATGTGAAGAATAGAAAAAATATGAAGTTTTTTCTGAACATTATGCTCTAAAAAATAGTCAAGCATAAAAAATACACCTCCCATTATTCTGACTAATTAGATGATAATATGCAGAGACATGAAAATCAATATTTAAATCATAAGTATCAAAAAATGAAATTTTGAAAAGCGAAATTTGAGATGAAATTTTCTGGGGGGGGGATATAGAATAGAGATGTCGGAATACAAAATAGTGATAGATATGATTTTGTAAATGAGGACTGATGAATTGTATTTGAGGAATATTTGTAAAGGAGTGATGGAAATATTAATAGACAGAAGGTATTGTTTTGTTTAGAAAGTAACCAGTATCGGTTTAGTATTGGATTTGTGTGAGGTATGATTTATGCAACTAAAAATAACAACAGATTATGCGGTCAAGATTGTGCTCTATTTAGCTATAGAGAGAAGAATTATTACATCACATGAACTTTCAAATGCCTTGTGCATTCCCCAAAGTATGGTGTTAAAGATAGGAAGAAGATTAAGTGATGCTGAAATTCTAGATATAAGTACAGGTGTTCAAGGCGGCTTTTCTCTGAAAAAGAATTATACGGAGATTAGTTTGATGGACATTATTACAACAATGGAATCTACAATAAAAATAAATCGATGTCTGGAGGAAGATGAATTTTGTAGTAGAGAAGCAGTTCCGTACTGTACAGTTAGGCAAACTTATAGAATGATACAAGACGATTTAGAAAAACGACTTTCTAAAATTACAATACATGATTTAATAAAATGAGTTGTTTTAGAACCCAAATTAAGGAGAAATGAATAAAGAAATGAGAAGGAAGAAATTGTTGACGGTTATATTATCATTTATGCTGGTATTTTCAGTTTTGCTTTCCTCTTCATCAATGGTATTTGCTGAAGAAACTGTTCTTACTGAGAATATTATTGAGCAGGAAGTGTCAGACAGTTTGACAGATGATATGATTTCAGATGGAGAAAGTGATGAAAATATTTCGGACAGTATTTCCGAAACACAAGAAATGCAGGAAGTGTCAGACAGTTTGAGAGATGATATGATTTCGGCTGGAGAAAGTGATGAAAATATTTCGGACAGTATTTCCGAAACACAAGAAATGCAGGAAGTGCCGGATAGTTCGTCAGATGATATGATTTCAGATGGGGAAAGTGATGAAAACTTTTCGGACAGTATTTCCGAAACACTAGAAAACAGGAAAAATGCACTTCCGATTATTTATAAAAATGGTACACATTATATTGAAGATCCTGAATATCCGGACGAAATAATTACACTTTTTTGTATGAATAACAAATTACACTGGCCACATCACACGAATGACATGGGTGATATGCAAGTACCGAATTATACGGAAGGTTATTTGAAACCAGAGGATTTCTCTACAATGGAAGATTATAATACTTGCATGCGACGATTATCAAAACTACTCTATGCAGGTTATCCATATAATGGAGAAAGGTTATATAAGATTGTAGAAGATGAAGGGTTGTATATTCCTACTGAAGCTGAGTTTAACGAAATGTTGATTGCTCCATCAGTACTCCAAAAAGCATTTCCTTATCTAGGACATCATGTATTTTCTTATCAGGATTGGGTGGGACAAAACGAAGAACATTTGAATGAGTTAGCAGATTTTATTGGGTCGGTTAGAAAACTTTATCCAAATGGGAGTACAGAAAATGGATTAACATATTCTGATATTACAGCAATGCCATTCTATAAAGCATCTTTAAGTATGGTGAATGCAACGGATTCTGACAATCCATTAAAAGTTTTTGCTATTTTCTATCCAGGGGCTTATTTTGTTACAGAAGAACAGGCATATAATGCTACACAGAAGGCGGTTTGGATGTTATTGAATTCCTATAATATTCCAGATAATGATATTAGTAATCTGAATGATACACAGTTAGGACAAGTTCTATACACATATTCAGAAAGAGGAGGATTATTGAATTATGAACCTGTTTTAAATGATATTCATTTAAAGGGAAGTTTGAAATTTAGATACAATCCTAAAGACGGTCTTTGGCATAGTGGAGTTTTACAGGTTATTGAGCCTTTTGAGTATCATGGTATTTATCATATGAAATTGCCAAAGGGAATGACTGCATTATGTGATAATTTATCTTATGTATATGGAAATGAAGAATATGAATTAGTTTCAGATCATGAACCAACTATGGAAGAAACTTTTGAAATCCAAGCGGAATTTATATGGTTAAAAGAGTTTAAGCAGTATTCTCCTGAACCAGATATAGAAGTAAACGGGAAGAAATTTCAGCATATGATAGGTGCGGTTATTCGTAATAAAAGATTATCTACAAATGTTCCTATTGGCGTAAATAAGGTAGGTGCACTATCTATTACGAAGAATGTTATCGGAGAAGAGAATTGTCAGGAAGTGTTTGAGTTTGAACTAAAATTGCCTTATCATACAAGTATCAATGGACTTTATGGTGATTTAGAATTTCATAATGGAGTTGCAAATTTTAGTTTGAAGGATAAAGAGACTAAAATAGCAACCAATCTTCCTGATGGTGCTATGTATGAAATAGTTGAATATGAAACAAAACAATATCAAACGACCATGACAAATAACAAAGGTGAAGTTATTAAAGATGTTATAACGCCAGTGACATTTACAAATATAAAATGTCCAGACTTAACACTTAAGAAAATCGTAACTGGTGAAGCAGGAGACAAAACAAAAAAATTTACATTTGTTATAGAACTTATAGATAAAGACGGCAATCATGTACAGGGAGATATTGAGTATAAAGCCAGCATGAAGGAAGGAATTGAAAATGAAACTGTAATGCCAGATAACGGGAAAATTACATTTAAAAATGGAATAGCAGAAATAGCTTTGGCGCATGGAGAACAGATTACTTTTTTAAATATTCCACCTAATACAGTTTATAAGGTAAAGGAAAAAGAGGCAAATCAGGGACATTATATAACCACATATAATGGTGAAAAAGAAAGCGTTGAAGCTGTCTTAAAAGATGATGACAGTGTTGAGGTGGTAAATAATAAAGAATTTGTGCCAGATACGGGAATAACAGATACAAGCAGTTGCAATATGAGTGCAGGAATAATTATTTCATTAATAGCATTAGGAGTGCCGTTGTTTATAAGTTATTTCCGTTGGCGGAGGGGATTTAAGAAATGATACAACAGAAACCATCAATAAAAGAAGATATATTATTCTTGCTTTTAAAAATTGCTATTTTTTTAATACTATTGTTTGTAATGTTTTTTTGGGTTTTTGGTATAACACGTTGTAATGACAATTCTATGAGTCCGGCATTTAAAGATGGAGATTTGGCGTTCTATTATAAGATGCAAAAAGAATATAACATTGCGGATGTCGTAGTTATTGAAAAAGATAATGAACTACAGATAAGACGAATTATTGCAAAAGCCGGAGATAAGGTGGAAATTACCGAAGATGGTTTGAAAATTAATGGATATTTACAAAAGGAAACAAACATATATGAAGAAACAATGCCTTATGTAGAAGGCATTTCCTTTCCTATAGAAGTTCCTGAAAACGAATATTTTGTGCTAGGCGACAGTCGAAGCAATGCAAAAGACAGTCGAATATACGGAACTGTAAAAAAAGAAGAAATTAAAGGCGGAGTGATGACCTTGATTCGCAGGAGAGGATTATAACATGGTATGAACGCGAAAAGCAGCGTTTATATAAGAAAAGAAAAACAAAGAATGAAAAAAGGAGTTATAAGATGATGAAGAAAAAAGGATTATGTACATTATTATTGACGGGAGCATTGCTGGTAAGTACAAACACAGCAGTATTTGCAACTGATGTACCGGTAGTTGGAGATGGAACAGAAGATGGTGGAGCTACAGTGTCTGTAATAAAGAATTTTGATTTTGCAGAGGGTATTAAGACTCCAGCGGTTACTTTTAAGTTTACTGCTAATAAAGTGACAAATGATGCACCTAATGCAACAATTAATGCAATTAGTTATAGTGCTGATGAACAAGGAACTTTAAGTGCTGGAAAGTATACACTTACAAAAAATTCTCAAATCAATTTTGAAGCATTCCCACATGCAGGAGAGTATGTGTACAATGTTAAAGAAACAAAAGAAAATATTGAGGGGGTTAAATATGATGAAAAAGAATATAAACTTCGTGTTTATGTAGCAAATAAAACAAATAACGCAGGTTTATATGTCAAAACAATTACTGCTGAACAGAATGGTGAAAAGAAAAAACAAGTTTTATTTACAAATACTTATGTAAAAGATGGTGGTAGTGCAGATAATAAAGATGCATTAGTTATTGAAAAGCAAACAACTGGTACATACGCAGATCAATCTAAGCAGTTTGAATTTAAATTAATTCTAAAAAAAGCTGCAACTACAAAGGATGATGAAGCTACAGGTAAAATTGGTGGACAAGTAATTAAATTTAAATATGATCAAGAACAGACATTTAAGCTAGGACATAACGACAAATTAATTTTTGAAGATTTACCAGCAGGAACTAGATATTTAGTAACAGAAGTAGGTGTAGCTGATAAATATGTACCAACTGTAACTGTTGTAGAAAATGGTATTCAGAATCCTTCTAAAAAAGGAACTGATGCTAACGATTTAACTTCAGCTGATAAAGATAATTTAGTAGGAGAACATGAAAATAAAGTAACTTTTGTAAATGAATTTAGTGATAACGATTTACCAATAACAGGTATTATCGAAAATAATATGCCATTCATCCTTTTAATTGGCGTAGGTGTGGTAGCATTTGGTTCATTGGCAGCTGTAAAGAAACGTAAAACAGTTGAAAAATAGTGAATACTAAAAAGAAAATCATTCAAATAATCGACCGAGTTATAAACTGGCTGATTGTGTTATGCTTTCTTCCGATTTTATTATATGGAATGTATGCAATGTGGGATAGTTATCAGATTAATCAGCAGGCTGACGCTTCCCTTTATGAAACATATAAACCGACCGCAAAGAATAGCTTGTCCTTTGCTGAACTTCAAAAAATCAATTCTGAAGTTTTTGGATGGTTAACTGTGGAGAATACACATATTGATTATCCATTAGTTCAGGCACAAGATAATGCGAAGTATGTGAACACGGATGTTAAGGGAAAGTTTTCTCTTGCCGGAAGTATTTTTCTTGACTGTAATAATAAGAAAGATTTTTCGGATATAAACAATATCATCTATGGTCATCACATGGCAAAGGACGCAATGTTTGGAGAACTGGAATATTTTGAAGAGGCGAAATATTTTGAGGAACATTCTCATGGTAAACTGTATTATGATGGAGGATGGCACAAAGTTGAATTTTTTGCTTTTGTGCATGCTGACGCATATGATAATGTTTTATACAATACAAGCCTGAATAACAGGTTGGCATATTTGGATTATGTCAAAGAACACGCAAAATATTTAAAAAAAACATCTTTTGATGATAATGAAAGATATGTAACGCTATCTACTTGTACTTCGGACAGTACAAATGGAAGGCATCTTCTGATTGGAAGAATTTTAGAAAATACTGCTGATGAAAAAGGAGAACCGCAATATGAAGAAAAATAGACAGATACTTGTGCTAGCAGCTCTATTGTTTAGCTTCTTGTGTTTTCCTGCTGATAAAGTTTTAGCTGCATCAGATGTAGTAGAAGTTCCTTTAACAGTTAAGCAAAATTTTGAAGAAAATAGCAATGAAAAAGGAATTGATCTTACTGGAACTTATGAACTTCGTGCATTAGACATAGGCATTCCTATGCCGGGAGATTCTGATAACGACAGACATGTTTTTGTACTTGATGGTAATAATGCGGAAAAGATGATTTCATTGCAGTTCCAGCATGGCGGAGTATACCGTTATCATTTAGTTCAAACAAGTAAGGAGAGAGAAAACTATTCATACGATAGAAGTTCTTATATTATAGCTGTTTATATCAAAAACGGAGAAAATGGGAAATTGGTTCCACAAGTAATTGCAGAAAAAAATGATGGTAAGAAGTATGGAGAATTAATGTTTTACAATTCATATAATAAGAAGGTTGACAATCCTTCAAAACCATCAAAACCTGGAGAACAGATACAAACAGGGGATAGGACAGATATAAAATTGTATGTAATAATTGCCTCGATTGCGTTAATGCTGATTGTGGTGCTAGGCTATTTTAAGAGGAATGATCAGAAAGAACAATAGAGTTTAATAACAAGGGTAGTCATATAAGTGTATGACTACCCTTGTTTGGTGGTGAGAACCATGAAAGTAAGTGCTAAATACAATAGCCTTTTATTCTTATATTCAAAATTTTATAACATTTATATTATAAAGCTCAACAATACAGATGTATTTTGTTGGGCTTTTTTCGTACTTGAAAATCTTTTTTTAACTTTTTTCAAATTTTGTATTCAAATCACACCTCGCTGTTGAGTGTTGGTGCGGAAAGAGGGAGATACCAATTTTCGCTATATGCAGAGAGGGGGGTGTAATGATATGAAGCCTGCTTCTTTTGAAACTGCAATACGCTTACAGTTCGATACGCTGGTAAAACGTGTGATTGATTGTACTGTGAAGAATTACGAGAAAGAGTTAAATCGTCGTTCTAAACGCGAAGTTCTTTTTTGTGAATTACCGGAGATTGTCGTTCAATCTTTTGCAATCGAAGATGAGTATGACCTTATAGAAAAAATCAGTTTCGTTGCTTGCGGTATTGAAATCTTAGTGCAGAAAAGTGAACTTTCCAAAGCATTAGAGAAATTGCCGGAAATCAAACGAAATGTTCTTCTTCTGTCCTACTTTGAAGAACTTTCAGACCAAACGATTGCAGAACTGATGGATGTAACAAGGAACGGAATTTACAAGCGCAGACAATCAGCCCTGCAGTTAATGAGAGAACTATTACAGGAGGAAGAATGATATGGTAAAGAATGTTGATAAATGCCCTGCCTATCGGACAATTTCCGCTGCATGTGATGGTAGCGAGAAGTCTATGGATAAGTTGCTGAAATTCTATGACGCCTATATATCCAAAGCAAGCCTGCGACCATTATATGACGCTTACGGAAATGTTTATATTGCGGTGGATATGGAACTCAAAGGACGTATCCGTGAGGCAATCATGCAGATGGTAAAAAATTTCAATATGGAAATCAAATAAACAACTAACAGGGACATGATTTGAATATACCCTCTTTCCTGTCCCTACTTATAAATGTTTGCCACCTTATGAAAGTCTATTAAGATCAGTAGGTTTTCATAGGCTGACAAGCCGATTGTTCTTTGACAACTGAATAAAGCAGACAGGCACGTTTGTTGTGCAGTGAGCCATCAGATTTTATACGCCATGACCTTTTTAAGAAAAGCGAGCGAACCATATATTGATCTGGGAACAGCCTTTGGAAAAGCTGTTCTGCCACGACCTGTGCAGCAGGATAATGATACACCCGCATGGCGCGGTTCTGCCCATAAGAATGGGAATAGTTGAGATACTAGCGGAGCTTTCCAAAGCCGTCTGTCTGCTTAAAAAACATATCACGAAACTAACTTCTTATGTGTTATACTTAGAGTACAGATTTTAATATTGAAAATATGTTGATACGGGAGTTGAACGTGATGAAGATATTGTATGTTACCGATTTACATGGAGATAAAGAGAAGTACAAAAAGACGTTGGAGATTGCCATTGAAAAAGGAATCAGTGTGATTGTTAATGGTGGAGATATGCTGCCAAAGCAGTGTAACAGACATTTGGAACAACCAGCTTTTGTCAAAGGATTTTTAAGAAAATACTTCAAAGAATTGCAGGAACAGGACATCAAGTATCTTGCTATGCTTGGAAATGATGATTTACTAGCTGTTGATGAATTGTTTGATACAGTTTGTAATGAATTTCCAAATGTTTACAATTGGTACTACGTCAAGAAAAAGGACTCATAAAATAGATAAATTTTAAATTCTAATGTTTTGAATAATAATTATTCTCATATTGATTTGGTGATTCATAACCGCAATGGCTATGGATTCGTATCGTGTTGTAGAATGTTTCAATATATTCGAAACACAAATCATATGCATGATCATAATCATAAATCAAAGTACGATTTAACCATTCTCTTTTAATTACTGAATGAAAAGATTCTATACATGCATTATCCCATGGTGTGCCTTTTTTTGAATAACTTAGAATCAGTCCTACTGTTAATTTTTTATAAAGTTTGCTTGTATAATGTACTCCTCTATCCGAATGAATAATTACAGGATTCGCTGTTTTTCTCCGCTTTCTAGCCATCTCTATACATTTCAATACTTCTTCCACTTCCAATGTTCTTGATAATGTCCATGCAATTATTTTTCTTGAATATAGATCCATTACACTTGTAAGGTATACAAATCCTTCCAAGGTAAATATATACGTTATATCTGTACACCATGCCTCATTTGGCTTGCTTGGCGAAAAGTCTCTTTTTAAAATGTTATGCAGCTTTGTTGAAAAATCACTATCAAAGGTTGTTTTTACATATGGTTTAATGTAACAAGCTCTGATACCCATTTCTCGCATATATACACCTACAGTTCTTTGTGATATTTTTTCGCCTTTCTTTTGCATCTCTTTCGCTATCTTTGGTGCACCATAAATTTGATGATTATCATCATATATAGTTTGAATCGCTTGTATTCTCTCTTTCTTAGATATAGATTGCTTGCTTGGTTTTCGATGCAGATAATTGTAATATCCTGATTTTGACAAATGTAGCTTACTTAGCACTCCAGTCACTGAAAAATCTTTGTCGACCTTAGACTCTTCAGAAACAAGACAGTACAGAACTTGTGTTATTCTCCCAGAATGCTGATGGCTTTTTTTAGAATTTCAAGAGCATCTTGCGTATCCTTTAATTCACGTTTTAAACGTCTGTTTTCAAGCTCAGCCTCTGTTAGATTCCCTGAACCTTTAAATGTTGCCTGGTTGTTATTGGCTTTAGCTTCTTGCTTCCATCTGTATAAAGTACTATCTCCAATACCTAAATTTTTAGCACATTCTTTACGACTTAGTTCTGGATGTGTTAAACAATAATTGACTGCATTTTGTTTAAATTCTTGATCAAACTGTTTCTTTTTATTTGCCATTTTCTTTTGCCTTCCTTTGTCTTTGAATCATCCTCTTTCTATTGTACCACTGGTGTAAATTTTCTCTTTTTGACTAGTCCTATTTATATGCTAACATCAAATATGGCAGGAAGAAAAGTGGATATTAACGGATTTGAATTTATAGGTATGAACTTTATACTAGACCACCCTTTCGGTTGTAAGGACAGAGTGATTACTGAAAAGGATTATATCCCACAAAGACAGTTAAGCGCTGTTGCAGGAACTTCTAATGAATGTGATTATGACAGGATTTATAACTGGCTGGAATATTCAAGAACAGAATTACCTTATATGTGTGATGTGCTTAATCAGTTACCAAAACCAAACAATACACAGAAAACTGTGTATATCATGCACATGCCGCCGGCAAGATTACGATTGGGACAGTTGCTTTATCAGGACCTGGATATAGGCTCTGTCGATATTTACAATTTCTTAAAGGAAATGCAACCATTGTTTTCTCTACATGGACATATACACGAAAGTCCAGATACCGAAAAAGGAAAATGGTGCAATCAGATAGACAACACGATTTGTATTCAAACAGGGCAGACAGAATTATTTGATAGTGAGATGATCTATGCGGAAATTGATTTACAACATCAGGAATTTAAGCGAGAAGTAGTCAAAGTGAAATAAGCAAGAGGAACACCGGAAACGGTGTTTTTTCTTGGCTCGAAATGAGGTGCAGCAATGGAACAAAAAGTAAAACAGGATAGTTTGAAGATAAAAGATACAACATTTTATATCACTTCTGTTTTCTCTGGAACAGTAGATTTGCAGTCTTTGATAAAAAGATTGATACAAAGTGAGATTGAACAGAAAAACGGAGTGAATTAAAAAACAGCAGGACAAACGGCTGATATATAGGCGAAAGCGTGTTATAATTGAATAGTAAAAAGATGTTTGTTTGCTGTTGGAAAGGAGCAAAAATGTTAAAACAGCAGACAAGATTAAGAGTTAGATTATATGCACGTTTATCCAAAGATGATGGAGACGCTGATAAGGAAAGCAACAGTATTAAAAATCAGTTGCAGATGTTACGCTATAACGCAAAAGAAAAAGGATTTATCGTTGTTGGCGAGTATGTAGATGACGGTTATTCAGGAACAACATTCAATAGGCCAGACCTAAACCGTATGATAAAAGACGCTATGGAAGATACGGAACCTACCGGAATTATGGTAAAAGATATGTCAAGATTTGGACGTAACAACGCCATGTTCATGTACTATGTGGAAGAAATCTTCCCGAACAACGATATTTTATTTATCGCATTGAATGATGATGTTGATACAAGATTTGATGAAAATGAGATGATGCCTTTTAAGTCAATTATGAATGAATATTATGCTCGTGATACATCAAAGAAAATCCGAAGCGTTAAGAAAACAACGGCATTAAATGGCGGTTTCTGTGGTTCATTTGCTCCGTATGGATATAGATTAGACCCGAAGAATAAACAGAAGCTATTGATTGATGAAGAAACAGCGCTTATCGTCAAGCGTATCTTTGAATTATCAAAACAAGGAAATGGTATTCATCAGATCGCCAGAATATTGTGTGAAGATGGAATTTTAATTCCGAGAGCATACCGGGCAATGAAAAACGGTACTTTAGAAACAAGCACAGGCTTTAAGTTCCCTACGGACTGGGTAGCAAAAAATGTGAAAATGATTTTAGAAAATCAAGTATATCTTGGACACATGGTTTCTCATAAGACACAGACAAAATCATTTAAGAACAGAAAACTGGTGGCTGTTCCAAAAGAAGAATGGATTGTTGTAAAAAATACACATGAGCCTATCATTGATGAAGATACTTTTGGATTGGTACAAAAATTCATCAGTGTAAAGAAACAGCCTAACAAAACTAAAAAGCCGAATATGTTTGTAGGGCTTGTGAAGTGTCCGGATTGTGGGCGCAATATGGCGTTGAGTGGGCGTGCCGATGGTACCAGATGGCTGCGTTGCAGAACTTATACTAGAAATACAAACTTATGCACTTCACATACCATATCGGTTAGCGCCTTGCAACAGATAGTGATGAACGATATTCAAAAGCATATAAAAAATATGGAAGCCTTAGGCGATCAGTTTCTCGAAGAAATGAAAGAATTGAGTGAAAAAGGTGGAAATGAAAAGATTCAGCACTTAAAACAAAGTTTAGAAGTTACTGAAAAAAGAATTGAAGAAATAGACAATGTTATTATGAAATTGTTTGAACAGAACGCTTTAGGTAAGATTTCTGATGAACGCTTTGAAAAGATGTCTATATCTTATGAGAATGAGCAAAGCAAATTGAAGTTGAAAAGAAATGACTTAAAGGATAAAATTGAGTCGGAAGAAAAGAAAACCCAAAGTACCAACCAGTTTTTAGAAACTATTCGTAAGTATGAACATGTAACAGAATTAAATCGTGCTATGCTGGTGGAACTGATAGACAGCATTTATGTGTATCAAGCTGAGGGAACAGGAAAAGAAAAGACTCAAAAAGTGGAAATCAATTATAGATTTCTAGCAGGTTCTCAATGTGGTATTGCATGATGGAAATGGTCGTGTTGGAAGATTGATTTTATTTAAAGAATGTTTGAAATATAATATTGTCCCATTTATAATCGATGATCAGTTGAAAATGTTTTATTATCGCGGCTTAAAAGAATGGGATTATGAAAGAGGCTATCTGATGGATACTTGTTTGTCGGCACAAGATAAATATAAAGCTTATTTGGATTATTTTAGAATTGCTTATGAGAATAATAAATCAAATTGAAATCGATGAATATACTGTGATTGAAGTGTCTGATCATACGTGTTTTGGAAACTATGTGGTAATTGAAGGTAAAGAATATCCTACAGAAATCGTATATGATTTTTGTAGGATATTCTTTAAATTAGATTCAATTCTTTAAAGGCATGATATATACCATCTTCATCTAGTGATGTTGTGATCATGTTAGCTTTATCTTTGATTTCTTGTGGAGCATTTCCCATGGCGATGCTCAGATGTGCTTTTTCAAACATAGGAATATCATTGAAGCCGTCTCCAATCGCAATCGTATCTTTAATGTCAGCATTAAAGTATTTGATTACGGCATCCATGCCTGTGGCTTTGTTGATGTGGTAGGAAGTGATTTCTCCACTTTCTTTTCCTAGTGGTGCAAAGGTTGCCGGAATCACATCGTATTTGTCGGATAGATCTTGTTGGATCTTTTTGTAAGGCGTTTTCCCATTGTCAATAACGGAGACTTTGTTGTAGACAAGGTCTTTTATATTGTCGACAACGGTGATTTGGCTCGTTAGAATTGTAAGGCCGTGTTTGGCTTTTTCTTCTTCACTTTTGCCGGCACATTGTTCTTCCACCATTTTTAACATCGTGTCTTTTGTATATTGAGTGGCATAGATGCCATTAGAACATTCAAAGTTAGCGGGAATGTTGTTTTCTAATAAGTAGTTTGAAAGATATTGGCTTTCTTCTTTTGTGAGTGCATTTTCTTCTACGATTTTGTGTTCACATTCAATGGTTGCCCCACTTCCGGCAATAATCGCATCATAGTCAATTTCTAGCATCGGGCCAAAGATTTCAATGCGCTGTCTTCCTGTGCATAAAATGACTTTATGTCCGTTTTTTTTGGCTTGAATACAAGCTTTGATGGCACTATCCGGAATATAGCCTTCGTGATGGAATAGGGTGCCGTCGGCGTCTAAAAATATAAGTTTCATGAGTACCTCTTTCTGATTGGACGAAATGATATTTTTATTCTACAATAGAAAGGTAAATATTTAAAGGGGAGGGATAAAATGGGCGATTATATGGTGATAGGTATTGTGTTTGTTTTCGTGGTATTGATGTCAATACTTCCAAAACCAGTTTATAATGCGATTACGCGTGCTTTTTCAATGCATAAAAATGGAATTCGTAGAATTCAGAAGTATCGTACGACAACCGATTCCATTGGAAATTTAATGTTGGGTATATCGATAGTTTTCTGTATCTTCTATTGCTTCATTCCATTCTATTCATTTTTATATAGCATATTTTTCATTGTGAGCTACTTATGTCTTTTGGCACAGGCGTATCGTGTTACCACAAAGAAGCCTAAACAAATCGCAAAAACCGTTATCTTTTTGACGAATTTATTTGCGGGTGTCAGCTTTCTAGGTGCACTTGGCTTTTTAAATGGGCATGCATCGGTGGCTGTGATCAATCAGTTCATGATTGATTTTCATGCGCATAAGGTATTCAACATCTTATACCTTCTACAAAATCGTACTTGGATGTATTGGTTGTTTCAAGGTGCATTGTTTATGTTTCCACTCTTTATTATGTGGTCACACTTTAAATATATGCGATTGGAGAATAGTGTCAAAGCAGTTTATTTTGTGACATATATTATTAAGATGTTATTTTTGATTATGATTGTGTTATGTTTTTCTTGTGAGGCATTTGATTTCTTGGATATGGTATACCAGGTGGATGCACTTAAGAAATTGGCATAGAGGAAAGAAGGATTTAAAAAATGATTACTCAAAGAATTTCAAAATTACGTGAGAAGATGATGGAGAATAATGTACAGGCATATATTATTCCTACGTCTGACTTTCATGAAACAGAATATGTTTGCGAATATTTCGCATGTCGTAAATATATGTCTGGATTCACTGGAAGTGCAGGTGTCTTAGTTGTATTACTAGATAAGGCTGCACTATGGACAGATGGTCGTTATTTTATTCAGGCGGCAAATCAATTGGAAGGTACAGGCATTGATTTAATGAGGATGGGCCAGCCTGGAGTCCCTGAAATAGATGCGTATATTGTTGAAAATCTAAAGGAAAACGATACAGTTGGATTTGATGGTCGTGTTATGAATACAAAGGATGCCTTGGCATATAAATCTGTATTTGATTTGGCACACTTAAATATGAATGTAAATCTAGATTTAGTAAATGACGTATGGAAAGATCGTCCACAGCTTCCTAGTACACCAACTTTCCATTATTCGGAAAAGTTTGCGGGTGAATCTATGGAAAGTAAACTTTCACGTTTGCGTGCTTTCTTAAATGAAAATAAAGTCGATTCCATTGTACTAACAAGTGTGGATCAGATTGCGTGGCTTTATAATTTAAGAGCACATGACATTCCTAATTTCCCGGTTGCGCTTGCATATTCAATCGTATCTTTAGATTCAGCTTCTATTTATATGGATGCATCTCGTTTGGATGAATTGAGTGAAGAAGAATTTAGAAAGAACAATGTCACTGTTTGTGGCTATAACGATATTTATTCAGCTACAAAAATATTGAGTGGTTCAGTACTCGTGGATCCATCAAGTGTAAACTATGCGATTGTTTCTAATTTAAGGGCTAAGCCTGTATTTAAGGAGAGTCCAATTATTTTATGGAAGGCTTTAAAGAATGAAACAGAGTTAAAGTGTACAAAGTGGGCGCACATTAAAGATGGTGTTGCCGTCACAAAATTCATGTATTGGTTAAAGAAGAATGCGGGTAAGATAGAGATGAGCGAAATGAGCGTTCAGTCTAAATTACAAGTTTTTCGTAGTGAACAAGAAAATTATTTAGAGGATAGTTTTGATACGATTTGTGCCTATAAAGAACATGCGGCTATGATGCACTATTCTTCAAAGCCAGAAACGAATGTTGAAATCACAAATTCGGGTATGCTTCTAATTGATAGTGGTGGACAATATTTAGAGGGTACTACAGATATTACACGTACATTTGTGTTGGGTGATATTAGTGAAGAAGAAAGATATTGGTTTACTAAAGCATTAAGAGGACATATTCGTTTATCGGATGCACACTTCTTATTTGGGTGTTCAGGAATCAACTTAGATATTCTAGCTCGTGGACCACTATGGGATCAGGATGTGGATTATCAATGTGGTACAGGACATGGTGTAGGTCACTTATTGAATGTACATGAATCACCAAATGGCTTTAGATGGAGAGTGTTACCTCATCGTAATGAAATGTGTGTATTAGATGAGGGTATGATTACTTCTAATGAGCCAGGAGTCTATTGTGAGGGTAAGTTTGGTATTCGTCATGAAAATGAAATGGTTGTTGTAAAAGGCAATGTGAATAACTATGGTCAGTTCATGCATTTTGAGCCAATTACGTTTGTACCTTTTGACTTGGATGGTTTGGATGTTTCTTTATTGACTAATGAAGAAAAGGTTTGGTTGAACAACTATCATAAAGAGGTATTGGAAAAGATCAGTCCTTATTTAACGAATGATGAAGCTGAGTGGTTAAAATCGGCTTGTCGATCTATTTGATGAAAGAAAGAATGATACCAATCACATGTCCACATTGTGGGCATGTTTTTGAGATAAAAAGAGATACGGTTGTGATTGCACAAATGGATAGTGTCGCTAGAATTCGTTTGAATGATGGTTCGTATTTTATGCATCAATGTCAAAAGTGTAAGTCCATGTTTTATTTGTACTATCCATTCCTATATCGGGATCCGAAAAAGAAGTTTAATCTTGTTTTGACACAACAAAAGAATATAGATAATTTGAGTGAAGATGAGAGGGTTGTACTTTGTCATAGTGTTTCACAGTTTCTTTTGGCTTTTAAGATCTATGATCAGTGTTTAAATCCTAAACTTGTACTGGTCAAAAAGAAGCAGTTGGAAAAAAGATTGGGTCGTAGTATCAAATTTGATTATTATGACAAGAAGAATGCTTGTCTTTGGTTTGAGGATAAGGCTGTATCTTTAACCAAAGAGGAATGTAAAGCGATTCTTATTTTGTAGTATTGTCAAAATAGGTTATAATGTTTGGTAGAAATGAGGTTTTACGTATGAATATTTTAATTGCCGGTGGTACTGGATATATTGGTAGTCATATTTGTGTTGAATTATTAGAAAGTGGTCATGATGTTGTCGTGATTGATGATTTCTCAAATTCAAAACCAGATGTGTTGGAATCGATTTATAAAATTACAGGAAAGCATGTTAAGTTTTATGAATTTAATGTGTTAGATGAGGAAAAGACTGAATCTGTATTTAAGGAAAATAAATTGGATGCGGTGATTCATTGTGCTGCTTTTAAAGCGGTTGGTGAAAGTGTGCAAAAGCCAATTGAGTATTATACAAACAACTTGATGACTACTTTAGTGGTTGCCAAGATGATGAAGAAATATCATGTTCCAAGTATTGTGTTTAGTTCAAGTGCGACTGTTTATGGAGATCCTGAAGTGGTTCCTTTAACAGAGAATTGCAAGCTTGGTGAAACAACCAATCCATATGGTTCAACAAAAGCGATGATGGAAAGAATTTTAACGGATGTGCAATTCGCCAATCCAGAAATGAGTGTAACTTTACTTCGTTATTTTAATCCCATTGGAGCGCATGAATCGGGTTTGATTGGTGAAAATCCAAAGGGAATCCCCAATAACTTGATGCCTTATATTATGAAGGTGGCTACTGGAGAACTTCCAGAACTCGGTGTATTTGGAGATGATTATGATACACCAGATGGAACGGGTGTTCGTGACTATATTCATGTGGTCGACTTGGCAAAGGGTCATGTATTAGCGATTGAAAAGTACAATACACCAGGTGTTCATATTTGTAACTTGGGAACAGGAAAAGGATATAGTGTATTAGATATAGTACATGCCTTTGAAAGAGTGAATGGAATTAAGATTCCTTATGTCATCAAACCAAGACGTGCAGGAGATATTGCGACATGTTTCGCAGATCCTACAAGAGCTAAGGAACAGCTTGGCTGGGTGGCTGAAAAGAATCTAGATGATATGTGTAGAGATACATGGAATTTTGCGAAGAAACAATTATTATAGTGAGGTATTTATGGCTAAGATTATTTTAACGGGGGATCGTCCGACGGGTAAATTGCATATTGGACATTATGTGGGTTCCTTAAGAAATCGTGTTCTTTTACAGAATTCTGGAGAATATGATGAAATTTATATTATGATTGCGGATGCACAGGCATTGACAGATAATTTTGATAATCCGGATAAGGTGCGTGAAAACATTTTAGAGGTGGCTTTGGATTATTTGGCTTGTGGTATTGATCCGAGTAAGACAACAATTTTTATTCAGTCTGAAATCAGTCAATTGACAGAATTGACATTCTATTATATGAACTTAGTTTCTGTAAGTCGTCTTCAAAGAAATCCAACGGTGAAGGCTGAAATTAAGATGCGTGGATTTGATGCGAGTATTCCAGTTGGCTTCCAGTGTTATCCAATTTCACAGGCTGCAGATATTACGGCATTTAAGGCGACTACGGTTCCTGCTGGAGAAGATCAGATGCCTATGATTGAACAGACTCAGGAGATCGTTCATAAATTCAATTCAATCTATGGGGAGACTTTAGTAGAGCCTAAAATCTTATTACCACAAAACTGTGCTTGTTTAAGACTTCCGGGTACAGATGGTAAGGCAAAGATGTCTAAGTCTTTGGGTAACTGTATTTATTTGTCGGATGATGAAGAGACAATCAAGAAGAAAGTTATGAGTATGTATACAGATCCTGATCATATTAAGGTGAGTGATCCTGGTAAGATTGAGGGAAACTGTGTATTTACATATTTGGATGCATTCTGTAAGCCAGAGCATTTCGAAAAGTATTTGCCTGAATATGAAAACTTGGATGCATTAAAAGCACACTATCAGCGTGGTGGTTTAGGAGATGTGAAGGTTAAGCGTTTCTTAAATAGTGTTATGCAAGAAGAGTTGGCTCCAATTCGTGAAAGAAGATTGGAATGGCAGGCAAAACTTCCTGAAGTTGTCAAGATTCTAGAAGAGGGTACGAAAAAGGCGTATGCGACAGCGGAAAAGACTTTGGATGAAGTGAAGTCGAGTATGAAGATCAATTATTTCAAAGACAATTCTTTGATCTAGGGGTATAGAAAATGGTAGTTGTAGATAAAGAAAATTTTATGGGTGGTACAGGTATTGTACATTTTGAACATATCATGAGCGCACAAGAGATGCATGGTATGAATCGTGTGTATGCCAAGGTCACTTTAAAGAAGGGTTGTAGTGTTGGTTATCATGTGCATAATGGAGATGGCGAAGATTATTTCGTTCTTTCTGGAGTGGCAACATTGGATGACAATTATGAGCGAACTCTATATTTAAAACCAGGAGAACATTATTTTACACCGAGTGGTAAGGGTCATAGTATTTTGAATGAACAAGATGAGGATTTAGTCTTCATGGCTTTGATTATTTATGATTCTGAACAAAAAATGTAAACGGATTACTAATTTGTGCAAACATGATGAACAAAATTGATATATAATACTATTGGTTTTGTGAAAGCGTTTTCGCACATAGAACTATTTCTCTCTATAATATTTCTGTGAGAAATAATCCGTCAATTTATTCTCTTAAATCGCGACTTAATAGGGTAATCCGCAATTAGATAGGGTCGACTAAAAGTTGGCTTAAAAAATTGTAGGGCCGAAAACCCTATGTGTATTTAAAGGATTATTAACTAGGGAGCAGAGATTTCAATATCTCTGCTCTTTTATAATGGGTGATTTGAATGATTGAAATCAATGTATTCAGTTAACTTGTCATATAATTCTTCGAATCTTATGTCAATGTATCCTCGTAGTTCTTCAATTTCAAATTTCATTTCATTGTTTTGAAGATTTCTGAAGTATTCAATCAATTCAATAATGTCTTGTGCATCCATGATCATTTCTCCCTTGGTTCCAGGCTAAATGTAGCGTTTGGGTCGAGTACATACATTACACGATTGCGGAAGCGAGACCAGTTGGTGTAGCCATTGGCGTTGTTCTTGATACACTTGATAATCTTGTTTCGATTCTCAATGATCGCATTATTCACTTTTTTATTGCAGACTACCACCTGGCCTTTGTCTGCTTCAACTTTATATTCAGTACCTACAATCGTAAATGAATTGATGATTTCCTGTTTCCAGTTGATCAGATTGTTGGAAAAGGCAATCATTTCATCAATGTTTGTATCAATGCAGCTGCGAATCAGATTTTCTAGATTTACTTTCGCATTGTCGATTGTAGATTTTGAATAGAAGTCTACAAGTTCTAGTTTTAATGAGTAACAAATAGTTAAATCATTATTGATTTCAAGCAGTTTCTTTCTTAAATCATAGTAGTTCATATAGCTTTTAAAATGAGAGTTGTATTTACGCTCACGTTCTACATCAAACAGTCTTCCATATTTATCTTCATCTTCTGGATTTTTAAATAACAGCCAGTTGAATTTTTTGAGAAGATAATATTCATCTGAAGCCTTATTATCTTTATATCCCTTCATGACTTTGATACGTACCTCATTCATTTTCCTATGGAAATCTTGGGAAAGATGGAAATAATCCAAAAGCATACAACAGGATGGAAACACCTTATGTACGACATCTCTATATACTTCATACATGTCTGAACAGGCGTATTTTACCTTTTTGCGTTCTTCTAAAGGGATCTTTTGAAAGTAGTTTAAAAGATATTCCTTTTTACGATTTGGAAGAACATCAACAGGAATCTGTTTTTTAAAATCAAGAAGAACACAGACATATTTACTCTTTTCGGATTTAAAGGCATATACCTCATCAAAATTAATGATTTCCGGAAGCGGGTTTCTGCCAATATCCACATGTTTATCAAAGATGGTGGATACAGAAGTTGGAGAAACATGATATCGTCTGGCAACGGAAGTAAATGTCTCATTGAAATCTTTCAGATCCTTCAGAATATTATGTACAGTAAGGATCGATATTTTCTGAGATTTGAAGACAAAAGGATTGAATTCATAATAGGTCTTTCCACAACATGAGCATTTGTAGCGTCTTGCCCTGTATTTTATTATGCATTTCTGTGTGGTAAGAGCCGAATGAGTGATCTCCTTGGTTACATATTCCTTGATTTTAGGCGCAGTAAACCCACAGTAAGGACAAGCCTGATGTTTATCTGTAAGAGTTACAACAAGAACCATCATCTTATTGAACGTAGTACAGAGAATATTGGCAATATCATCAGGATTCAGGTGAAAAAGATTGATTAACAGCAGCTTGAAAGCATCATTTTCGATCATAAGATCATCTCCTTTCTGATTTCAATGACATAATATCAAAAGAAATCAGAATCAAAGTTGCGACCCTGTTGGTGACAGTACACAAAGTTTACAATAGCTTCTAGTGGATCCAAAGAGGATATTGTGACGCTTTAAAGATTCTATTTTCAAGTCATCCTGCTTGAAATCTCTCCAGTCTGGAAACAGCGAATCCCAGAATTCGATTACACGAGCTTTAACTTTACGAATCGTTTGTAGAGCAACTTCAAAAGAAGTAATCAAATCATCATTCTCATCAAGTGTAACAATATAGTAAATGAAAAGATAAGTGAACTGAGTATAAGGGACAAAATTAGTTGGAAGCAAGGCATGAGTGGATTTACATTGAGTACACTGGATACGCTGAACATGAATTTGAATCTTACAATCACTACTGGAAATATCATCAATGATCACAAATCTTCTGTAGTGTCCATATAATATAAAAAGGCCAACGACACCACAAACAGGACAATGTAAAGACAGCAAATCGATCGCATTAACAAAAGCTTGATAATCATCTTTATTCAAAATCAGGTTGAAGTCGTTGGTAATTTTCAGTATCATATAATTGTCTAAGAGGACGGGTAGAAATCACAACTTTGATCGGTGCTGGATTTCTACCTTTTTTACGTCCAATCCCTTCTAAAAATACTGTAACAAAAAGATAGGGAAAGTAAACCCTAAAAGTGTTTAAAGGTCATCTCTATCTCAGAGTCAAAATCCCTATGACTTTTAAAGGTTGATTTATCCCTATCTATTTTTATATATTCCTTAATAGAGGATGCATAAAGAGTAGGAATACGCGCCTACTCTTTTTTGTTGGTCAAACTTTGTGTATTATAGATATAGGAACGTCTGAAGTGGGTAAAAGATGCGTCTCACACGCCGTAGTGGCCTGGGAAAGCGTCATTTATTTTTGAAAGGTAGGGTATAAAGGTAGGGTATGTTGTATGGCAATCAAGAGTTTTACAGATACATATAAAATTAAAGGTTCTGATATAGATCGATTCTGTCGTATTATGTCGGATACAAAGAAAATCAAAATTCAAATAACAAATGATCATCATGATCTAAAAGATGTTGAAGAATATAGGAAATTGTTTGGATTTGTAAAAAAATGATTGTGTATTTACAGATAATTGGTTTGTGTTATTTAATTTTTAGTGCTGTGGAAAGCAAGAAAAACACCCGGTATTTTGATGATGGGATACCGAGTGCGTCTTTTTACTTTCCAAATAAATCGCTATGTGTTCCTGTTCGGGATAATGTTAACACGAGTAAAAGCCAATCCAGCTGAATGTGACATTCACGATGACCAATCCAGTTTCCGGTTAATGCGTGATCCTTATTCTTCTCTGGAAGTTCTTCGTTGCTAGCCAATTTACGAATAATGTTGTCAAGAAGATCGATATCAAGATGACGCTTCATCGCAAGCTTATAATCCTTTTTAAATTGATTTGTCCAAACGATGTCTAAATGTTTACTCAGTCTTTTAATGCCTTCAATGCTTCCTCTACATCAGAGTAGCGCTTTACAGATGAATCACGTGCAATGCGTTCTGCTTCCAACATTGCTGCTATCGTTTCTTTATTTGGCTTCTCCATACGTACATCAAAAGGGAAACCACCAACACGAAGTGATTGACGAAGAAACACGTTAATTGCAGTAGTAAGATTGATACCTAATTCACCATACATTGCTTCGCATTGTTTCTTAATATCGCTGTCCATACGAACACTGAAATTAGTTGTGTTAGCCATAAATGTCAACTCCTTATCTGCTTATTGCACTTAAATTATATATCTAATGCATTGCATAGCCAACCTAATAGACGTGCATAAGATTTAAAAAAACAGAATATTTTGTATGGAGAGTCTATTGCTTGTATTTGAATTGAAAACAAAAAATTCTAATTATCTAAAATGTAATCGAGTCACTTGAGTTATAGTGTATAATTTGTATCTTTTGATTTGTGCTTAATACAAAAAATATAAATTCACTAAAAAGTACAAAGACAAATGGTTGTATAGGGATTATAATAAAGATGTATTAAGTGCTAATACATGAAACTTCCTTTCTATCTTAAAACTATGGGAAATGCGGCAGGACTTTGTGTCTTGTCGTTTTTCCTTTATAATGGGTGTGGAGGTTTTTTTGTGTATGAAATATCCTAAGTTTTTAAATGAGAAGTATAATACGATTGGTGTTTGTGCTATGTCGAGTGGTGTAGGGCATAAGCTAGATAGTTTTGATGCGTCTATAGAGTATCTTCAATCCAATGGGTTTCATATTGTTGAAACAGCTAGTGTTCGTAATAATAGTGAACCAAGTATTGATGCCAAAACTCGTGTTGATGAATTGAATTCGTTGGTGAATGATTCTAGTGTTGGAGCTGTATGGTTGGCTGCGGGTGGTGATTTTCAGCTTGAGACGTTGCCATATATTGATTTTGATTGGATTGAAAAGAATCCTAAGTGGTATTTGGGTGCGAGTGATCCTACAAATTTATTGTTTCCCATAACTTGTAAGTGTGATTTGGCTACGGTGTATGGGTTTAATGCGGGTAGTTTTGATGAATATGGTATTAATGAGTATTCAAGTTTGTGTCTTGATTTTTTAAAGGGAAAGAATGGTGAACTACATTCAAGTTCTCTGCATCAGGATGTTGATTTTTATAATGATGGAGCTCCAATACTTAACACAAAGACAGAATATGTGGGTAATTGTAGTGTAGTGGGTAGATTACTTGGTGGTTGTTTTGAGAGTATAAATGATATGGCGGGCACGCCTTATGACTTTGTAGAAGTTTTTAATGAACGATATAAGTTGGATGGGATTATTTGGTTCTTTGATATTTTTTCAATGAATTCATGTGATGTGTATCGTGCTTTATTGAAGATGAAGTATATGGGGTATTTTAAATATACGAAGGCTATATTGGTGGGTCGTGTACTATTTAAGAATGTTTCGGATTTAATTGGGTATGACCAGGCTTTTAAAAAGGCATTACCTGATATAGATGTCGTATTTAAGGTGGATATTGGACATACATATCCGCATATGTATGTAGTAAATGGTGCCATGGCTAGAGTTGAAGTCAAAGATGGTCAGGGTACTATTGATTATGAAATGAAAGAGTGATTTTAAATGATTGAATATACTCAAGAGAAGAAGTTTACACCGATGAAGTACAAGAATTATTCTTGTCGGTGAATTGGGTGTCTGGTGAATATCCAAAGCGATTGTATAAGGCTTTAATGCATTCAAGTACAGTCATTAGTGCTTGGAAGGATGGAAAGCTTTGCGGTTTAGTTCGTGTGCTAGATGATAGTGAGATGCTTGCGTATGTGCATTATGTACTTGTAAATCCAAAGTATCAGGGTTTGGGTCTTGCTGGCATTTGATTGAACTGGTTAAAGAGAAGTATAAGGATTATTTGTATATTGAGGGTATGCCTGAAGACAAGAGCAATGTAGCTTTTTATGTGAAGCATGGTTTTCAAGAGTTTGAGGGTGCTGGTAGTATCATCATTTGTAATCCGGGAAAAAGGAATAGTTTTAAGCCCCATATCTATAGAAGGTATGGGGGCTTTGATTAGTGTGCCGGGCATGGCATGAGTTCAGTTGGAGATAAACCAACCACAGGTAGTTACCGCCAAGTGTAGTGGACCACAAGCCGTTGACAGTGATGTCATGGGTGAAGGAAGTGGTGTAGCGATTCTTTTGAGCGCACGTACAGAAACTTGATTAGGCTAAATGGTGGATGAGATTGCTAATCAAATCGAAGTCCAAAAGGTAAACGTAAAACCAAGACAGTAAATCAAGACGTTGTGAAAGAAAAAGGGCTCATGTCTTACCCCGGGAGGTCTCATGGACAAGGAATTCTAGTAAACTTTAAAATCAGTGATAGTACCCTTGTAGCGAAAAAGGTTAACCATGAGAATTCAGATGAAGTCATAGTAGGTAGTATTACTGAAGGACTGAAACGTTTATAGAGTGCAAATCTCTATTAGCAATGTTTGGATAGTCCGAATATGAGAATAGCCTATTACTATGGAACGTAACCATAGATGGCAAAGGTAATTGGGATGTTTCTAAATAAATTTACAAATAGAAGGAGGAGCAGCAAATGGAATTGATTGAAAAGATTTTAAGTGAAGAAAATCTACAGAAAGCAATCCGCAAGGTCAAGAAGAACAAAGGCGCGCCAGGAGTGGACAAAATGACTGTGCAAGAGGTTGAGGAATGGTTTAATCAATATAAAGAAGAACTTATTTCTAAAATTTTGAATAAACAATACAAACCTATGTCCGTCAAAAGAGTCTATATTCCTAAACCTAATGGTAAACAAAGACCACTAGGAATACCAACTGTTGTAGACCGAGTAATCCAACAAGCTATGTTACAGGTACTAAGTGAAATCTATGAGCCAATATTTAGTGACCACAGTTATGGTTTTAGACCAAATCGTAGTGCACATATGGCAATGGAGGAAGTGCTTGGATATTTAAATGACGGATATGAATGGATTGTTGACCTGGATATTGAGAAATTCTTCGACACAGTAAATCATGATAAATTAATTTCAATCTTAAGAGAGCGTGTCAATGATAGTAGAACATTACATTTGATACGAGCTTATCTGCAAGCAGGAGTTTTGGATAAAGGACTTGTAAGAAGTTCAACCATTGGAACCCCACAAGGAGGTCCGATTAGTGTAATCCTTTCAAACATCTATTTAGACAAGTTTGATAAAGAATTAGAATCTAGAAATCTTCGCTTCGCTAGGTACGCCGACGATTGTATCATTTTCGTTAAAAGCGAAATGAGTGCAAACCGTGTAATGAAATCAGTGACATCGTGGCTAGAAAGAAAACTATTCTTGAAGGTTAGTGCAACAAAAACTAAAGTGGTTAGACCAACTAAAGGTCAATTTCTTGGTTTTACATTTTACAAAGCTAAAACAGTATGGAAATGTACTCCTACTAAAGATAGGAAGAAGCGTCTTTACTCAAATATCCAAAAATATTTGGAAAGAAAACACGCGGTTTCAAGACCGCTATCAGTTACATTTAAGAAATTGAATCAAATGATTAGAGGTTGGATACAATACTTTAAAATTTCAAGTATCAAAGTGTTCTTGGAAGAATTTGGTCAATGGTTACGCCATAAAGTGAGATGTATTATCATTAAACAATGGAAAAGACCAAGGACTATATACAAGAATCTTATGAAACTAAATATAGCATGTAGATGTAAATTCACGCATGATGACATATTTAAATGTGCTAACTCTAGACTTGGATGGTATAGGAGAAGTACTGGGAATATTGTGAATTTTCTTCTTTCTCCCACTGTTCTAGGCATAAAGAAAGGAGATAGGCCAGGTTTGGTCAATCCCTTTATTTACTATCTTGAGATTTTGTGATTCTTTATAGTTTCGATATAAATGTAGAGCCGTAT
>QFCE01001771.1_pt1 | contig 96137 bp, 101 predicted proteins | sample 5346091 | NCBI WGS metagenome assembly QFCE01 (sample SAMN09062252, study PRJNA434731) | Human gut metagenome, whole genome shotgun sequencing project. | isolation source: stool timepoint A chromium assembly | host: Homo sapiens | collected 2015
GACATAGAAGAATAAAAGTAAGAGTAAAAATGATAGGCATCCGATTATTCGGGTGTCTTTCTTTATGCGGAGAAGGTGATGTGGTACGTTGCACCTGGCTTATATCCAGCGATTGTGGGTTCGATTCCTACTCTCCGTATTTACGAAATATAGCGCTTTAGAGTAACGGCAAACTCACCGGTCTCCTTAGCCGGTAATCTGGGTTCGAATCCCAGGGGCGCAATTAAGAGGTGATGATATGCTAAAGGCTTGTAGCTATTGCGGAAGAATACATGACGGTAAACATATATGTCCACAGAAGGAACAAAGTATAAGAGCGAGACAGTCACATAGGACAGAACAAAGTAAACAATCTCGTTATTTCCATAACTCTAAGAAGTGGCAAGATAAAAGGGAAGAGATAAAACTCAGAGATAACTATTGCTGTCAGGTATGCGTAAGAGGATTACATAATCCTAGTAGACAATATGAAATAGAGGATACATCTGTACACCACATAGTTCCACTTGCAGAGGATTACGAGAAGAGGCTAGATGATGGCAACCTAATCATGTTGTGCTCTAGGCATCATGAGATGGCAGAAAAAGGACAAATAAAAAGGGCAGAGCTATTTCGGATTACAAAAGAGCAAGATATGGGGCAGAGTTTCCCTGTTTGCGGCTAGTATCCCCCCCGGAGTTATACTTTATTCTAATAAAGCGTTCCCCACACCGACGCCCCACCATGATTTATAATTTATTCCCAAAATGAGAAAGAAAGGAGAGACAAGTATGGCAAGACCATCAAAACCGGCAAGTGTTATCCGGCTAGAAGGAAAATCGCACAGAACAAAGAAGGAACTAAGGACCAGAAAACAGGCAGAAGAGTCTCTTCTTTCTGGGGTAAAGCTAAAAGAGATGGAAGAGGTAAAAAATAATCCAAGAGCACATCAAGAATTTTTAAGAATGAAAAAGCTCCTATCCGGAATTGAAAAAAGTGATGATTTGTATGGAAGTGTGATTAACAGATATTGCCTTACTCTTGCGGAATGTGCAGAGTTTGAAGAAAAAAGAGAGCATGCACAAGAACTAATGGACAGATTAGAAGAACGTTCTGGAGAAATGGAGTTTACGGAATTTTTGAAACTACAAGATGCACTTGCGAAACAGCTTATATCCTACGATAAGCAGATACAGGCAAAAAGAAAGATGCTTTTCGATATTGAGAAAGAGAATGTCATGACGATTGCATCTGCCCTCAGAAGCATTCCAAAAACTCCGGAAAAGAAAAATAATGCATTGAAAGAGGCTTTAAGTGGTTAAGGACGGAAAAGCTTACGCTTATGCGAAATGGTGTGTTGAAGAAAACGTAGGATATGCACCGGTTTATGTGAAAAAACAATGTGAGAGCTGGCTGAATATTGTTGAGGGAAATGACCAGGACGCGTTTGTGGATGAAAAAGCCTATGAAAAAATCTGTAAACTGCTTAAACTTATGGTACATCCTGATTTGAGATGCCCTATATATGATGGACTAGAAGATTACGCGTGGCTCTTTATTGTTGCTACGCTTTGTACGAAATTAAAAAATACAGAGCAGGACATAAGGTTCTATACCACAGCAGTACTGGAAATCGCGCGGAAGAATTTTAAAACATTCAACAGTGCGATTATTTTTATACTTCTAATGCTGACGGAACCGGATTTTTCACGTTTCTTCTCTGTAGCTCCCGATCTGGCTCTTTCTTCCGAATTGAAACTGGCAATTCGGAAAATTATAAAGGTAAGTCCAGCACTGTATGATGAAGATGAGCCAGCGTTTAAGATTCTGAGAAGCCAAATTATTTGCTTACTGAATGAAAATGAATACACACCATTGGCATATTCCAATGATGGAATGGACGGAAAAATGGCTCACGCATTTCTGGCGGATGAATGTGGAGCAATGGATGAGTACCCGATAGAAGCTATGAGGTCCTCACAGATTACGTTGTTTAATAAACTGGGAATCATCATAAGCACGCAATATCCCAATGATGATAATGCTATGATCGATGAGATTGACATTGCAAAGAAAACGCTGGATGGTTTATTAGATGATAGACGGACATTCGCTTTGCTTTATGAGCCAAATGATGAATTAAAAATTGGTGATGAGTGGCAGACAAACGATTTGTGCATATATCAAAGCAATCCAGTGTCTTATTCCCATAAATACATATTTGATGAAATTGTAAAGAAACGCGCAATCGCTGTCCTATATGAGAACAAGCGTGAAAATTATCTGTGTAAACATAATAATATTCTTTACAAAGGGCTTGGGGTTGAGGGATATATTGATATACAGAAAGTTAAGCTGTGCCGAATTGAAAATGATTCAGAATTTTGGAAAGGAAAGAAAGTGTGGTTAGGGCTTGATTTGTCACAGACGGACGATAACACAGCACTTGCGATGGTTACAATCGTTGATGGAATTGTCTATGCGAAAGTGTTCGGATTCGTTCCGACTGATAAAGTTGAGTTTAAAAGCAAAAAGGAACATGTAGATTATAAGCGGTTGATTGAGAGAGGGGATTGTTTCTCATGTGGAAGTGAAGTTATAGATTATATATTTGTGAAAAATAAAATTGTTGAAATTGAAAGCGAATATGGGGTTGAAATACAGCAGATTGGGTATGACAAGTGGAACGCACTGGCAACGGTGCAGCAGTTGGAAGAAGATGGATATGAGTGTGTAGAAATTAAGCAGCACAGTTCTGTATTACACCAGCCGACAAAATGGCTTCGGGAACTAATTCTGGAACAACAATTTCATTACATGTCAAACAGGATGCTGGAAATTAACTTCCAAAATGCAAGATGTACAGAGGACACTAACAGAAATAAATATGTAAATAAAAAGAAATCAGAGGGAAAAGTTGATATGGTGGTAAGCCTTATTAATGCAATGTACTTACTGCAGCAGTATGTAATGTATGGATTAGATGACTTTGTTGTACAAGTAGGATAGGAGGAAATTTAAGGAAATTTTTTAAACGTAGGGAAAGAGCGGAACCACAGATGATAGACGAATCGGCGCTTGCAGAGCCGCTTCTGAAAGCATTTTTAGGAAATGATGAAATGACCAGAGAAAAGGCAATGCAGATTCCGGCACTTGCCGGAGCAGTCAATGAAATTGCGGAAACAGTGGCAAATGTGCCGATTAAACTCTATAAGCGCGGAAAGAAGCGGGTAGAAGAGGTAAAAGGTGATTGGAGAGTGCACCTTCTAAATGAAGACACAGGAGATACACTAGATGCGAACATGATGAAGCAAGCGCTTGTAAAAGACTATTTGCTTGATGGAAGCGGAAATATTTATGTGGACTGGGTTGGAAACGAAATTCGGTCACTGCGATATGTTCAGTCAAATCATGTGTCCTATGCTTCGAATGCGGATGTGATTTTTAAAGAATATGCTGTCCTTGTTCAAGGAAAAAGATATTTCCCGGAACAGTTTGTTAGGGTTCTTCGCGGAACCCGCGACGGGATGCGTGGTGTAGGAATTGTTGAAGAAAATAGCAAGATTCTAAGCGTGTCTTACAATTCGCTGAAGTATGAAGAAGGACTTGTGAAAACAGGAGGAAACAAGAAAGGGTTCGTAAAATCAGCAAAAAATCTAACGCAGGATGCTATAGATAAGCTGAAAGCTGCATGGAGAAAACTATACAGCAATAATACGGAAAACGTGATTATTTTGAATAATGGATTGGAGTTCCAGGAGGCTTCGAACACTTCTGTAGAAATGCAGTTGAATGAAAATAAGCAGACAAATGCAAAGGAAATCCGTACAATCCTTGGAGTTCCAGATGATGTAGGCACAGAAAATGGAGATAAAGCATTTATCAAATATTGCGTAAATATGTTTCTTGGTGCATTCATGGTTGCACTGAATAAATCTGTGTTACTGGAAAGCGAAAAAGAAGAGTATTTCTTTGCAGCAGATACTTACGAACTGACAAAAGGTGATGCAGATAAGCGTTTCGGGGCTTACAAAGAAGCGATTGAAACAGGTTGGATGCAGGTGGATGAGGTCCGCGAGAAAGAAAATATGGAACCGCTTGGATTAGAGTTTATCAAATTAGGGCTACAAGATGTTTTATATGACCCAAAGACAAAAGTAGTCTATACGCCTAATACTAATCAGTCTAATAAGTTAGGAGGTGAGAAGGAAGGGCAAGAATTGAAATTCGAGCAGAAGGAGACAGAGAAAAAGTCATTATTGACGGGTACGTCAACGTCGCAGACAGAGAAAGTAGACCAATCCCAGACCGAAAAGGAGGATACTTTATCGAACGAATAGCTCCTGGGGTATTCCGAAGAGCAATTGCAAAAGCAGATGAGGTAAAGATTCTTCTGAATCACAAATGGGACAAGATGCTTGGAGGGACAAAATCTAATCTTACACTAAGAGAGGATGCCATTGGACTGAGAGCACATGTAGAAACTGAAAATCCGGAAGTTGTACAGAAAGCGAAAGAGAAAAGACTTCGTGGCTGGTCATTTGGCTTCACAACTCCAACAGAGGAGCGTGCGGAAAGAAATGGAATGCCAATTCGGACAATTACAGATTTGACCTTAAAAGAAGTATCTTTGATTGATGATACAATGAGGCCGTGGTATCCATCCACTACGGTGGAGGTGAGAGCTGGAGAAGAAGGTGAATCAACACTGGAAATCCGAGCAGAAGAATTTGAAGCTGACTATGTTGGCTTTGAAGATAAACCGGAAAAACCGGACAACAGTAAACTTGAAAATATGATTAAAAAATATGGAGGAAATGTCTAAGGAAGAAGAAAAATATTAAGGTATTAAACGAAAAAAGAGCAGAGCTTGTGCAGGAGCTTGAACTGATGCACGCTACACTGGAAGCGGAAGAGAGAGCAATTACAGAGGAAGAGGAGAACAGAGCAGAGGAAATCTCTTCTGAGATTGATAGAATCGACAAAACTATTGAGATTCTGAACAAAACGGCAGATAAGATGGTCGAAAGAGCAGAAGAGGAGGAAGAGGAAACGGAGGAAAGAGCGGAAGAGGAAGAATTTGCAGATTTCCTTCGTGGGATAGTAACTGAAAATCGCGCAGCTAATCTTAATTTTGGAGATAATGGAGCAGTTGTTCCAAAAACAATCGCAAACAAAATTATCAAAAAAGTATATGATATCTGCCCGATTCTTGAAAAAGCAACAAAATATAACGTAAAGGGCACGCTTTCCATTCCGTATTATCCGTTAGAAGACGAAAATGATATTGCGGTAGGGTATCATGATGAATTCACAGAACTGACTTCAAGCGCTGGGAAATTCAGTTCTATCGACTTAAAAGGTTTTCTTGCAGGGGCGCTGACACTTGTATCAAAATCCTTAATGAATAATAGCCAGTTTGATATTGTGAGTTTTGTAATTGACCATATGGCTTACAATATTGCACGCTGGGTAGAAGGCGAACTTTTAAATGGAACAGATTCTAAAGTTGATGGATTAAGCAAAGCCAAAAATGTTGTTACAGCAGCAGCGAACAATGTTATTACAGCAGATGAGCTGATTGACCTGCAGTCTATGGTAAAAGATGCTTTCCAGCAGGATGCGATCTGGGTTATGTCTTCTAAAACAAGAACCGCTATCCGCAAATTGAAAGACCAGAATGGAAGATACCTGCTTCAAGATGATGCTACATCTGCATTTGGCAATACGCTTCTTGGAAAGCCCGTACATGTGTCCGACAATATGAAAGACATGACTGCAAGCACAACAGCAATTTATTATGGGGACATGTCTGGACTTGCTGTGAAAATCACAGAAGAAATGGAAGTGCAGGTTCTTCGTGAAAAATACGCTACACAGCACGCTGTTGGAGTGGTTGCTTGGATGGAATTTGATTCCAAAGTAGAAAATGAGCAGAAAATTGCTGTGCTTAAAATGGGAGCTTGAGAATGAGGTTTGAGGCAACAGTCTCTTTTGTCGGTGAAATCTGCATGACAAAGGGTGAAGTGAGGGAACTGAAAAGTTCCCTTGCAAAACCTCTTGTGGATTGTGGGTATCTAAAACCGATAAGAAAGGCGGTGGAAAATGAAAGTAAGCAAAATAACGCAAGGAGTAATTCTAAATCACCTTAGGGAAGAAGAGGAAAATTTAGAATGCGAAGACCTGAACCTTCTTGATGCAATGAAAACAGCGTCAATCGAATTTTGCAAGAGCCAGACAGGGCTTTCGGATGAGGAACTGGATAAGCATGAAGATATTACGATTGCTGTTCTTACGCTGATTTCCGATATGTGGGATAACCGTTCTATGACGGTGCAGAAAAATAATGTAAACACGATTGTGGATGCTATTTTAGGTATGCATAGAACAAACCTTATCCCAACACCTGATTCGGAGGTGGTCTAATGAATGCTGGAGCGTATACGCAGAGAATTGTAATAGAAAAACTAACACATAGATATGACGAAATAGGAAATCCGGTGGAAGAATGGAATTCTTATAAGAGAATCTATGCATACATGAATGGCTTATCTGGAAAAGAATACTGGGAAGCGGCCACTTTGAATGCAGAAAATACAGTCGACTTTGTGTGCAGGTGGAAAAAGTTCTTTGATGAAATAGATACGAGAAATTATCGCATTGTTTGGAGAAGAAAGAAATTTAATATTAAGACCATTGACAATGTCCAGTTTAGAAACGAAACAGTGAAAATCAGGGCGGTGCATTCGGATGAGTAAGGCTAATATTGATAATCTGGCAAGTGAAATCATGAAAGAACTTATGGAGTTCAAGGATTTGACGGAAGAAGAATTTGAACAAATTGCAAAAGAAGTGGCAAAAGAAGGGACAAAGAAATTAAAATCCACATCTCCAAAAGGGAGAGGCAGCAGAAAAGGACATTATGCCGACGGATGGGGTGTATCTTATTTCCGAAAAGGAAATGGGAAGTTCCAATTTGTTGTGCATAACAAGAAAAAGCCAGGGCTTACGCACTTGCTGGAAAACGGACATGCATTAAACATAGGAGGAAGAGCCAGGGCGATTGTGCACATCAAGCCTGTGGAGGAATGGTGTAATGAAGAATTTGAACGCAGGGTGGGAATGAGGTTGGGAAAATGATTTTGCAAGACTTAGTTAGCGGGTTAAAGGAAATGGGATTCCCAGTTGCGTACAGCCATTTTGCGGAAGGGGAAGTCCCGAAATGTCCATATATTGTAGTACAGGGAATGGGAAGTGATAATTTTTCGGCAGATGGAATTGTATACCACGAGGTCGAAGATACAAATATTGAACTGTATTGCGATAAGAAGGACCTGGAAGTCGAAAAGAAAATTTCCGATTTTTTAACAGAGAATAAGATTTATTATGAAAAAACAGAAACTTATATTGAATCAGAAAAATTGATTCAGGTTGTGTTTGAGATATAGGAGGTATTATAAGGAGTAAAGTAAAATTCAATATTAACAATGTACATGTGGCATTAAAGCAGGAAGGCGGGATTTATGATACGCCGATAAAATTACCAGGAGCGGTATCTTTGTCCTTGGAACAGCAGGGAGAGTTAACTCCGTTCTATGCAGATGGCATTAAATACTATGTTGCAGCATCAAACGGCGGGTACCAGGGGGACTTGGAAATGGCCCTGATTACAGACGAGTTCCGCGAAAAGATTCTTGGAGAAACCAAGGACGCAAATGGAGTGCTGATTGAAAATTCTAATGTAGAAGCAAAGGAATTCGCTCTTGGGTTTCAGATTGACGGAGATACTGAGCCTACACTGTTTTGGTTTTATAATTGCACAGCAACAAGACCAAACGTGGAAGCGAAGACTACTTCTGATTCTAAAGAACCGGATGTGGATAAACTTACGGTTTCATGCGCGGCATCCGCAGATGGCACAGTAAGAGCAAAAACCACAAAAGAAAGTTATGAAAAGGTAAAAGCTAAGTGGTTTACAGAAGTTTATAAAAAAGACGCTGAATTAGCGTAAGGGAGAAAAAAATGAGAAAAACATTGGTGATTAGTGGGGTTGAATGCAAATTTAAAAGTTCTGCAGCAATCCCGAGGATGTATCGGCTTAAATTCGGGCGAGATATTTTTGTAGATATGCAGAGACTACAGAAACAGGTAACGTTGCAGGAAAAAATGAGAAAAGAAACGGGAGAGGAAACGGAAAGTTCTCTTCCGATTGATTCTCTTGAAATGTTTGAGAATATTGCGTATTTGATGCACAAGCATGGTGATGCAGGCCAGCCATCCGAAATTGATGAGTGGCTGGAGCAGTTCGAAACATTTAGCATCTATGAAATTCTTCCGGAAATTTTAGAAATGTGGAATTTAGAAAACAAACAAATGTCTATAGCAAAAAAAGAGATAGGGAAATAGATAGAGAAGTCAATACCGCATTGTTCATGCTTCGGTGTGTGCAGTGCGGTATTTCTATTTCGGATTTAGAACTTCTCAGCATCGGAATGGTAAACGATATGTTTATCGAAATGAAAAATGATGAATACGAATATCCTGTGATAGCTACGCAGGAAGATATTGACAGATTATAAGGAGGTGGAGATAGGTCAAAAAGAATTAAAGGAATCACGATTGAGTTAGACGGTGACGCATCTGGTCTTGAAAAAGCCTTAAAAGGCGTGGAAAGTAGCTTGAGCAGCACACAAAGAAGCCTTAAAGATGTAAATAAACTGTTAAAGTTAGACCCATCTAACACCACTTTGCTCACGCAGAAACAGCAGCTTTTGCAGAAAGAGATTGAAGAAACAAATACTAAATTAAAAGCTTTAAAGAGAGCAAACGAAAAAGCAGGGGAAAGCGTTAAAAATTATGATGCCTGGGAAAAGGCTTATGAGCCGATAAGGCAAGAGATGGACAAAACAGAAACTTCTATTTCTAAATTAAAAAAGAAAATGAAAGAATTAGAAGATGTTGGAGACATTGATACAGAGGAATATAAGAGACTTCAATCCGAATTAAAAGAATCGAATAGGCATCTGAAAGAATTGCAGAAACAAGCAAAAGAGACGGGTGATGAATTTGGAAATCCAATAAGCACATCACAATATGATGCTCTGCAAAGAGAAATTATCGAAACAGAGCAGCAGCTTAAGAATCTAAAAAAGACAGCCGGAAGTGGAAGTGCAGCAATGGAGAAAATCTCTGTCACTACGGGAGAAATTGGCGGGAAAATGCAAAGCGCCGGACAAGCCATGATGCCGGTTACTGCCGCACTGACAGGACTTGGAGCTGTTTCTGTAAGCACTGCAAATGATTTTGAGGACGCAATGTCACAGGCAGCAGGTGCTCTGGATATGCCTATGGAGCAGATGGGGGCATTGAGAGACCTGGCGATTCAAACTGGGAAAGAAACTATTTTCTCTGCACAGGAAGCTGGACAAGCAATTACAGAGCTTGCAAAAGGCGGTCTTACAGAAGCAGATATCCAGGCAGGTGCATTAAAAACAACTATGGATTTGGCGGCATCTTCTGGCATGGAACTTGGAAACGCTGCAAATGTAGTGGTGCAGGCAATGGGAGCTTTTGGTCTATCCGCAAATGATTCTGCGCAAGCAGCAAACGCACTGGCAGGAGCCGCCGCCGCATCTTCTACAGATGTAGAACCACTTACACAAGGACTGGCCCAGGCATCCGCCCAGGCAAAAAATGCCGGTTGGTCTATTCAGGAAACAACAGCAGTATTAGGAAAATTTGCAGATGCCGGAATCGTAGGAAGTGATGCAGGAACATCCTTAAAAACAATGCTGCAGAGACTGGCTGCTCCGACGGATGAAGCCGCTAAAAAAATAGAAGCACTTGGAATTCAGACAAGGGATTCGCAGGAGAATCTTCTTGGCGCGTCTGATATGGCGGAAGAGCTGCAAAATAAATTAGGAGGATTGTCTCCTGCAGCAAGGGACGCTGCACTTCAAACAATTTTTGGGTCCGACGCTATGAGGGCAGCTACTGTGATGATGAATAGCGGAGAAGAAGGACTTGCGACTTACATTAAAGCAACGAATGACCAGGAAGCTGCGCAAAGGCTTGCGAACTCACAAATGGGAGAAGGCTCTCTTGTTATCGAAGAGATGAAAGGTTCCCTTGAGACAGCGGCAATTACAATCGGACAAACATTAGCTCCTGTTATCACAAAAGTGGCTGAGTTTATAACAGAATTAGCAAATAAATTTTCCACGCTTCCACAAGGAGTGCAGACGGGAATTGTTGCTTTTGCTGGTATTATTGCTGTTTTGGGTCCATTGCTGATGGTAATTGGACAAGTTATGACTGGGATATCCGCAATAGCGGGTGTACTGTCTTTACTATCTGCTCCTATTAGCACAGTGGTGGTTGCGATCAGTGTAGCAGTTGCCACCATAGGACTTATTATTGCGGCTATAAAGAACTGGGGAGCCGTTACAGAATGGTTTGGAAATTTATGGCAGATTGTAAAAGATAAATGCGCTGCTATCTGGGATGCCATCTGCTTATTTTTTACAGAGACGATACCGGCGGCATGGGAGAGCCTGGTGGAAAAATTCCAGTCGATACCAGAGTGGTGGTCTGGAATCTGGCAGCAGGTAAAGGATTTCTTTACACAGACCTGGCAGGCCATTATGGAGAATCCGATAGTTGCTACAATTGTAACTACCATACAGACGCTATTTCAAAATATGGTAACAACTCTGCAAGGAATTTGGTCTGGACTTGTTTCTATTGCATCCGGGGCATGGGAATTATTAAAAAATACGATTCTTGGCCCTGTGCTATTGTTAATAGATTTAGTCACAGGGGATTTTGAACAGTTAAAATCAGATGCGGCGAATATCTGGAACAACATAAAAGAAGCAGCGAACCAGATATGGAATGGAATAAAAGAGGCAGTAACATCCTTGGTAAATGGGATGGTAACAAGAGTACAAACATTACTGCAAGGATTTAAGAATATTGTAAGTCAGATTTGGAATAGCATCAAACAGGCAACTTCACAGGTATGGGAGAGCGTAAAGAGTTTTGTTGTAAATACAGCAAACAATCTAAAAGAATCGGCGGTAAATGCATTTAAGAACTTGGTGTCTGGGATTAAGAATACCTTAAGCAATTTAGGAAGTATTGTGGAAAGTGGATTTCAGTCGGCAATTAACTTCATTACATCTTTGCCAGGCAAAGCGCTGCAATGGGGAGCGGATTTTATTAACGGAATCGCGCAGGGAATCAGAAATGCAATCGGAAATGTAACGAGCGCTGTAAAATCTGTAGCGGATAAGATCAGATCTTTCCTACACTTTTCCAGACCGGATGTGGGACCTCTTAGGGAATACGAAACTTGGATGCCGGACTTTATGGAAGGGTTAGCGAAAGGAATAAAAAATAATATACCGGTTGTTACGAAAGCGGTAAACACACTTGCAAGTTCGATTGTTGTAAGTCCGGAGAAAACAAACGTAATAACTCAACAGATAGATTACGAGAGCCTTGCGAATGTAATTACAAGAAGTAATAGAGAACAGAACATAATAACATATATTGACGAAAGGTCATTTGGAAGAGGATTGCGAAGGATGGGGGTGCAATTTAATGGTTAGATACCAGAACAGTAATGGGATTATTTGTGATTTGCAAAGTGCAAATATAAAAATTAAAGACACAAAATTGCACTCTTATTCCTGGAAAGTTTCCGGCAACAATCAAAGATTTGGAATACTGGTAGACCATTTCGGAAAAGACCCATTAGCATTTAAGATGGAACTTAAGATATTTGGAACGGAAAATGAGAAAAAAGAAATTGCAAACAAATTATGCGACATATTCGATTACGATGTTCGAGAAAATAAACCTGGAAAGTTATTTTTTGATGAATACTATATAGAATGTTATATTACAGATTCAGAGACTGCTCCAGGGGATTATTTTGACGTTAAAAAAACAATTAATTTCTATTGCCCATATCCGTTCTGGATAAAAGAAACTTTCTACCAGTTCCGTCCGCAGCAGATTCCAGTAAAAGAACCGGACGTTCAGTACCCGGTGATATCCGGCGGAACCTACAGCGAAAAAGCACTTGAGAACAAGGCAGTACTGGGGGAATTCCCCTTTGACATGGCACGACCCTCTAATATTAAAATTACCTATCCCATGTTCGGCTTCCCTTTTGATTTTGCCGCGACCAATTACGGAAGGAGAACCATAAACAATCCGTCTTTTGCAGACAGTAACTTTATCCTGACCATCTACGGATTCGCGGACAATCCCAGCGTCATGATTGCTGGACATCCTTACACCGTATATGCCACTATCTACGAAGGGGAGCGCATGGTAATTAACAGCGTGGACAGAACAGTTCTGAAAATTGGAAGGCTTGGGGAGGTGACTTCCCTGTATAACTCCAGGGAGAAAATAATCTCTGTATTCCAGAAAATCCCACCTGGGGCGCATGTGGTAACCTGGCCGGGAAGCTACGGAATAGACTTAACGCTATTGGACGAAAGGAGCGAGCCAAAATGGAGTTTCTAGTTTGCGACAAAAATAAGATGGAACTGGGAGGAATCCCGGACAATGTTACCATAGATTTTGATATCGGAGACACAAACGATGTGGAAATCGTGTGTGAAAGAGGTTTTCTGGATTTTGGAATGTATCTGATTTGTCCCGGGACAGAGTATGGTGCCCTGATAGAGGAACTTGATTCCTGGACCAGCGACAGCAAGAAAACCTGGATGGGGAATTCCTTCCGAAGGTTCTTAAAGGAAATCATAATAGAGCCTGCTTCCGGTGAGGATTACCGCATAGTCTCCGGTGACGTTCACGATATCATGAGGGAACTTCTGAAAAATTCTTATGACCAGTTTTTTACTATTCCGGAAAGCCCCAGCGGCATTACGATAGAGAACTACAAACTTGACCGCTACACAGATGCTTTAACCGGATTTGGCAAGATGCTGGAAAAGAAAAATGCAAGGATTAACATAGAGATTCAGCAGGGAGGCCCGAATGAGCCTTTTTTTGTTGTCCTTTCCGCTGTTCCTATCCAAAACTTGTCAGAAGAAATCGAGTTTTCACAAGACAGTAAAATATCTATCAATCTGCAAGAATCCAGGCGTGGAATCAACCACCTTATCTGTCTTGGCAAAGGGGAATTAAAAGACCGCCAGGTGGTGCATTTGTATGCACAGTTGGACGGAAGTATCTTGCAGGACAAGAAGTATTACACAGGCTTACAAGAGCGCACAGAGGTATATGACTACAGCAGTGCAGAAACCCTGGAGGATTTAATATCCAACGGGGAAAAACGTTTAAAAGAGCGAATGAACTCAAAAAAAATGAAAATGAAGGTACAGGGGATTAATGTCCAGATTGGTGATATTGTTGCTGGAAGAGATTATGAGACCGGATTATATATGCAGAAACCGGTAGTGCAAAAGATTGTAAGTGTAGAAAATGGAACTATAACTATAGAACATAAAGTGGAAGGAGAAGAATAATGGCAGTAAAACTTGTAACAGGATACAAAGGGAAAGACCATGTGACCGCAGAGCAGTGGGCGGACTTTAATCGGGGAATTTTTGGGGATGCGGCAATCCTTCCGGTTGGAAATAAAATGGAGACAACAATTCAGACTGCAAACCAGATTACAGTAAAAGACGGTGTGGCGGTAATAGACGGAAGACAAGTATATATCGCATACGGAGAATCCGAGAACATTTCTATCCAGTCCGGTACACAGGGGAAGTTAAGAAGAGATATCGTTGTGTTGGAGTATACAAGAGACGAAGATACCGGGGTAGAGGATGTACAGTTTAAGGTAGTAACCGGAACGCCAGCTTCCGGAAGTGCAGAAGATCCGGCTATCAATAACATGGATATCCGTACCGGAGTATCCGTAAGCCAGAAACCATTTTGCCGGGTGCGGCTGAATGGCACTGCAATCGAGGGTATTGACAGCATGGTGGAGGTTGCAAACATGAATTCTTTGAGTGTCATGCTTGCAGCAAGCGAATCTATGACGCTTGAAGCAGGACAAACAAAACCTTTGACGATTAAATATAAATGCCCAAAAACTCCGAAGGTAGTAATTGCACAGGCGGACGGAGGTGCCCCGTTTGAATGCGCAGTAAGTTCATGGGAACAAGAACAGGCTACGGTTGCGGTGAAGAGTACAGAAAAACTAACAAACCGCAAGGTGCGATTAATTATTCTTTATTAAGGAGTACAATATGGTAATAGTAGCGTTTAAACCAGGGGAAAAGGAAATAAGCAAGTACGAAGAACTGGACCAGTACGATTATGGTCAAATCCTCCGCATCCAGGGACTTAATCTCCCTCCGGCGGTAGAGATACACTTTGCATTGCAGAAAACGGGAGGCACATCAAAAAAACGTATTGGAATTACCAAGGACGGCGTAACAGATGTACCGATTCCGGACAGCATGTTGGAAAATGAGGATGAAACGAAGGATTATGATATCTATGCGTTTATCTACATTACGGACGAGACCAGCGGGCAGACGGAATATAGGATTACGCTGAAAGTAAAGGCAAGACCAAAGCCGGAAGCCTTTGACCGCCCGGAGGATGCAGAAATTTTCAAAGAAGCAATCAAAGCAGTAAATGAATCCGCAGCACGTTCCGCAGAATCCGAGAAGCAGGCAGAGGGCTGGGCACATGGAAGAGAGGACTTGCCGGAAAGGTTACAGGATAATGCGAAATATTATTCGGAGCAGGCAAGAGAAGATTCTAAGAAGACAGATGCGGACAGGAAAGAGGTTGAAAGACTCGTAGAATCGGTGTCTGGGATAGATGAACAGGTTACGAAGGTAGAGAAGCTGACGAAACAGGCACAGACATCCGCAACCAACTCGGCTCTGTCGGAACAGGCTGCAAAAGAATCTGAGAACAATGCCGCACAGGCCAGGGCAGGGGCAGAGGTAGCAGAGGACAATGCAGAACTGGCAGCACAGAAGGTAGAACAGGATAAGGCTATCGTAGAGCAGGCAAAGAACCTTGTAAAGCAGATGGGGCAGGAAGTCTTAGATAATAAGAATCTTGTAGATGAGACGGCACAGGATTTTGATTTAAAGGCACAGCAAGCCCTTGCAGATGTGAACAACGCTGGACAGGCACAGGCAGAGCGTGTGCAGACTGCCGGAAATGATGCTGTAGAATCTGTTAAGGCAGCACAGGGTACGGCTACAAGGGCGGTAGAGACAGCAAAGACAGAAGCAATTAAAGTAGTACGGACAGAAGGAACAACCCAGGTCGGGAATGTCTCAGCAGAGGGAGAAAAGCAGGTACAGGCTGTGCGAGGTGCTGCACAGGAGATTATGGCAGACCGGGAGCAGATACAAGAAAATAAAACGGGCATTGCTAAACTAAAGGAAGATATTACAACGCAGATGGAGGCTAAATTAGACAAGCAGCAAGGCGTAGAAAACGCTGGAAAAGTTCTTGTAATTGGCTCCGATGGAAATATTGTTCCAGGCGAGGTGCAGGGTGGCAGTTCTGAAAAACAGATGGAATTGATTGAATCTTATGCTATAGAACAAAGTGACACAGGATTTGAAATTCCTATCGGAAGTGAATATAAAGATGTATTGGTAGAAATCAAGATAAAACCAAGAGAAGTTGCTGCTCTAAGAATGAAATTTGATAGTCAGGAAGTAATGTTTGTAACGACAGGTTCGTATTTAGGTGGTTCAACTCTTCTGCAACTATTCATGCACAACTACGGAGGATACGCTGATGGGTGGCTTAAAAAAATATCATACGAAACACAAATAAGCACAAATAGCTTTAATAGTATGAAAATAAAAGGGATGCCAAATACGATAACATTAACCCCTTGGAAATCACCAAGCGTTATAGGTGTAGAAGCTGCAACTGCATATGTATATGCACGATAACTAGAAAGTTGGAAATAATTATGAAAAAATATGTAAATGGCGAATATGTGGAAATGACCGAAGAGGAAATTAAACATATAGAAGAACTTTTAAAGGATGAGCCTGTGATAGAGCAAACCATAGAAGAAAGAATTACAAAAATCGAAGAAGATACAGAGATGCTTACCGCATGTATGCTGGAAATGAGTGAGCTGGTGTATGTCTAAGACACTTATTAATTTATTATTATTTTTAAACAGAAAGGAAGATTTTATGATGGCAATGTTATGGGCACAGCAGATTATGATGAAAGAAACGATTGAAGAAGCAAAAGCAATGTACAAGAGAGTTCCAAGGCTCTTAAAAGAGAAAGTTACACAGATTCTTGTAGATTCTGGAATGGAAGAAATCACGAAATAGTAAGCTAAAGCTACATATAGTTTAGCAAACAGGAAAGGAAAATACATATGGAAATACGTGCAAGACCTTAACGGGTCTTATTTTATTGCAGAAAAATGAAAGGAGACAGCATATGGACACACCTATTACCAGAGCGGAACATGAGGAATTTCGCCGGAGAATGGAAGATGAGCACAAGAGAATGAACCACAGGCTGGGTGATTTGGAAGAAACTGTCCGGCAGATTGGGGAACTGACTGCATCTGTGCAGAGCCTTGCCCAGTCTGTGGAGCAGATGGCACAGAGCCAGTCCAGACAGGAAACCAGGCTGGAAGAATTAGAAAGCAGAGACGGGGAAATGTGGAGAAAAGTCGTTGGATATGTCTTAACGGCAGTGATCAGCGTTACAGTCGGATTTATCTTTTCCCAGATTGGCATGTAAAGGAGGAAATGAGTATGTTTAAGAATTGCGTATTGAAAGTATCCGTAGATACGAAGAAATGGTTAAAAGCGGCAGGAATCCGAGCGGTCAAAACAATGGCACAGACAGCCGTTGCAGTGATTGGTACCGGGGCAGTAATTTCTGCAGTAGATTGGCAGATGGTGGTATCTAGTGCGGTAGTGGCAGGCGTGGTAAGTGTACTTACCAGTGTGGCAGGTATTCCAGAGGTTACGGAGGGCGAATAAAGCCCTCCATTTTGTTGCGCCGGCACAACCGGCAGAAAGGAAAAAGTATGAGTAATAGTTCATTAGTAAATTACACAAAAATTTCACCAAACAGGACAAGCCCAAGAAACCACAAGATTGACCGCATTACCATCCACCACATGGCCGGAAACTTAACTGTAGAGCAGTGCGGAAATGTATTTGCGCCTTCATCCAGACAGGCAAGCGCGAACTACGGTATCGGAAATGACGGAAGAGTTGGGATGTACGTGGAAGAGAAAGATCGTTCCTGGTGTTCTTCCAACTCCGCAAATGACCACAGAGCAGTAACAATCGAAGTGGCCAACAGCGCCACCGGAGAACCGTGGCCGGTATCAGACAAAGCACTCAACAAACTGGTTGATTTGTGCGTAGATATCTGCAAGAGAAATGGCATTCCAAAACTTGTATACACAGGAGATACCAGTGGTAACCTTACCATGCACAGATGGTTTGCGCCGACTGGTTGCCCTGGCACTTATCTGGCAAGCAAGTTTCCTTGGATTGCAGAACAGGTAAATAAAAGACTAAATGGAAATCAGTCAAGCGGAAATAATCAGTCTGCCTCAGGGGAATTATATAGAATCCGTAAGTCCTGGTCAGATGCGAAAAGCCAGATTGGAGCATACAGAAATCTGGAAAGTGCTAAAAAAGAGTGCAAAGAGGGATATTCGGTATATAATGAGGCTGGCAATGTTGTATACAGCAACAAGCCGGAAGTGTCAAAACCAGGGCCGTCCGCACAAAAACACAAAGTAGGGGAACATGTAGTGTTTAGTACTTGTTATGCATCTAGTGCAGACCCAATCAGCAAAGCAATTCCAGCAAGCAAAATGGCAAGGAACCATGGTGTGATTACAAAAATCCAGACTGGTGCAAAAAATCCATATTTGCTGGATAACGGACTCTGCTGGGTCAATGACGGAGATATTCGTGGATTGTACCAAGAAGCACAGTATTATACAGTCAAATCAGGAGATACTCTTTCTGGAATTGCTGCTAAGTATGGAACTACTTACCAGAAAATCGCACAGATGAACGGTATTGCAAATCCAAACAAGATTTACGCAGGACAGAAAATCAGGGTAAAATAAAAAAAGATCCTCCCAGACTGGCAATCTGGGAGGGGATATTAACCTTTATGGTGTGTACTAATTTAACATTACCTACCGGAGCCCTTGACTCTCACAGTGCAGGAATGCTTCTTGGAAGCCTTCAATATATGAATCAGGATTTAGATGCTACCATTTTAATGGTAACCCATGACGCTTTCTCCGCCAGTTATGCAGGGCGTGTGTTGTTTATGAAAGATGGAAAACTATTTCATGAGCTACGCAGAGGCAGAGAGGAGAGAAAGGAATTTTTTGAAGAAATTATTCATGTGGTTTCCCTGCTGGGAGGTGATTTGAATCATGTTATTTAGACTTTCTGTGAAGAATTTTAAGAAAAGTATCCGGGATTATTCTATTTACTTTTTTACCATGATTCTGGGAATTGCGGTGTTTTATATTTTTAATGCCATTGAGACCCAGACTGCCATGATGGAGGTTACAAAGACCAAAGCGGCCATTGTGGATATGATGAATGGCGTTATGGATGGGGTGAGTATTTTTGTCTCCTTTATCCTGGGATATTTGATTGTTTATGCCAGCCGGTTTATGCTGAAAAAGCGGAAAATGGAGTTCGGGGTGTATCTGACTCTTGGCATGAGCAGGGTGAAGATTGCGGGGATTTTGTGGATGGAAACCATCTGGATGGGAGTAATTTCTCTGGCAGCAGGGCTGGTGATTGGAATGGGACTTTCCCAGCTTATGTCTCTGGTAGTTTCCTATTTATTTCAGGCAGATGTGTCCAGATTTGTTTTTGTGATTTCAGGAAAAGCAGTGGTGAAATCTATTGTTTACTTTTTAATTATTTATGCAGTAGTGATGATTTTCAATACCATAGCTATTGGACGCACCAGGCTTATTGATTTCATGACAGCGGGGAAGAAAAAGGAAAGAAATCTGCTGAAAAATCCTGTGGTTTCTGTGGTGATTTTCCTTCTGGCATGTGGAATTCTGGGATATGCTTATTATAATGTAACCGCAGGGTCAAAGAATTTGGCGTCTGAATATCAGGTTCTGACTCAGGTCATCCTTGGTATTGTTGGAACCCTTCTTGTGTTCTGGTCTTTTGCCGGATTTTTCATGTGGATTCTTGGAAAAATGCCAAAGGTTTATTATAAGAAAATCAATTCTTTTGTATTTGGGGAGATTTCCAATAAGCTAAATTCTACGGTGGTTTCCTGTAGTGTTATTTGCCTGCTTATATTCATGACCATTTGTATTTTATTCTCTGCCTTTGCCAGAAAAGATTTCAAAGAAGCAGAAGCGGAAAAGCTGGCGCCTGTGGATATTTCCATGGTAAAAGATTTGGAAGACGGGAAAACCATAGAAGAAGTAATGAAAGAAAAGAAGATTTCTCAGAAAGATTTTCAGGATGTATTAACCCTTACAACCTATCAGACCCAGGAGGTAACCCAGGGGGATCTTGTAGGAGATGCGGTAGAAAGCTGGAAATTAGGGGAGGAATATCTGAATCAGAAACTGGAAATCATTTCTGCCAGCGCATACAATCAGGCAGCCCAAAAGTATCATCTGCCTGCCTGTAAACTGGAAGAAAATCAGTATCTTATGGTGGCAGATATGGAAGGCGCAGTGGGGATTTTTAATAAAGGGTTAAAAGAAAATCCAGAGCTTACTATAAAGGGACAGACCTATTATCCAAAGGAAACAACCTGTCAGGATGGATTCCTGATGATGAATTATTCCCCGCAGAATCAAGGCTTTCTTGTGGTTCCGGATTCTGTAAAATTTACAGAAGAGGAACAGGGAAAGAACTATTTTATTGCTGATTATACAAAGGATACCAAGGCCTTCAGGGAAGAGGTGGATGAGAAATTTTATGAGCGTATGAATGGAAAATCTGAGAATGGATTTCCTGTATATTTTACGACACAGTCATCTGTTCATGACGATACCATAGGCAGCAGCGCCATGTATATTTTCCTTGGATTATATCTGGGAATCTGTTTCCTGATTTCCGGGGCGGCAGTCCTGTCTTTGAAGATTTTATCAGATGCGGCAGACAGCAAAGGAAAGTATCAGATTCTCCAGAAGCTGGGGTGTAATCAAAAGGAAATCTGCAGGGGACTTCGGAAACAGAACGGAACCGTGTTCCTTCTGCCGGTGATTCTGGCAGTGATTCATTCTATTTTTGGCATTCAGGTGTGTATGAATCTGCTGTCTATTTATGATACCAAGGGTGTCGGACCAGCGCTTTTGCTTACGGTGGTGCTTATTGGAATTATCTATGGTGGATATTATCTGGTGTCACAGCTTGGGTGTGAGAAAATCGTGAAGGAGTAGGGATGTTTATTCATCCCATCCTTCATAAAACCGCACATTGACGCAGATAGTCCGTACAATATCCCCTTCCTGTAAGTCCATATCTCCTTCATCACTTACAGAGGGCAGTTCACAGTCCTCTTCGGACAGCTCCAAACTCAGCCAGTTATAGGCTGCTTCGTTGGCATTGTCAATGGCTTCGTCTAAGGTATCGCCTTCTGCGTAACAACATTCTAAATCAGGAAAATGCGCCTTAAATTTGCCGGATTCTGTTTTGCGGAAAACCGCTGGATATAAAAACTTCATAAGTAAAGCCTCCTTATTCATTATACTGGGGTTCAGTATATAATAAAAAATCAGTGAAGACAAGAGTCAGCGCACAGGAGATTTTTAGCGCTGCTCTGTCCGCTGCTGTTTGTGAGTGCGGCGGTATTCTGTGGGAGATACGCCCTCCAGCTTGCGAAATGCCTGAGAGAAGTAACTGCTGGAAGAAAAGCCCAGAGTGTGTGCAATATAAGAAAGAGAGAAGTCGGTAGTAATAAGAAGCTGCCGGCTTTCTTCAATTCTTCGCATGGCCAGATAGCTGATGGGGGAAATTCCGTATTCTTTGCTGAAAATGTGAACCACATGATATTTGCTGACGTGGGCAATCTGAGCAAGGTGTTCTAAGGTGATTTCTTCCTTATAATGGTTGTCAATATAGCGGCGGACCAGAGCGCAGATATGACTGGAACGCCGGTTTAAAGGAACCAGGGCAGCAGAAAATTTTGTCTGTCTCATAAGCTGAATCACCAGGATATCCAGAAAATCCTGACAAACCATTTCATAACCCACTGGTTTGGCTTCGATTTCTCTTTGCATGGTATGAAGATAAAAGAGGATATCTTCCATATGATTCTGGAAGTGAACCACACAAAAACGATCATCATCTTCATTTTGAAGGGAAAGCTGCAGATTTTCCACACCCAGAACAATATATTCCAGAGGCTGGGCGTTCAGGCTGGTCTCCGTATGTTCCACATTGGGATTAATGACGAATAAATCTCCCACATGCACAGGATAAAGTTCATTTTCAATGGAAAACTGTCCGCTCCCCCCAATGACAAAAAAAAGTTCAGTGAAGTCATGGGTGTGAGGAAGACTGTGCCAGTCCCCTCCGTATTTTGCAGTGCTTAAATAAAGCAGGCGGGCATCACTGTGAATAATACGGTCTTTTTCCTGAATCAGTGTATAGCGGTTACAGCTCATGATAAAATCTCCTTTGGAATATATTTTATATAAATTGTTGTTCTATGTCATATTTTGGCACCTCCTTACTATAACATAAATAAGAAAAGAAGGGAATATAAAAAGGAAACTGGACGGAAAGTTCTTTTTTATGACAATCGGAAGAAGTTTTATGAGATTTTGAAAGGGGAAGCATGCAGGATTCTGTATAAAAATCACAGGATATTTGCGAATACATGGAAAAAACAGTTAAAATACATAAAAACAGCAAGATATATAAAATAAAGCACAAGAATCGACTAGAAGAATTTGAAAAAAAATGTATACTGAAATTATTAAGAGTGTTGTGCATTCGTACAACATGGAAAACCAAAACCGCTTAAAGGAGGGTATTATTTATGAAACTGAAGAAGTTACTTGCAGTGATGCTTGCAGGAACAATGCTGTTAGGCAGCATGGCCGGATGCGGACAGAAGGCAGAAACAGAAGACAAAGGTGATGCCAAGACAGAAGGAAGCGCTGATAAGGGAAAGGATTCCGAAGGAAAAACAATTTCTGTAGCAGCTATTGAAACCGCATATGGCTCTGAAATGTGGACAAAGGTAGCAGAGGCATTTACAGAAGAAACAGGAATTAATGTAGAAGTAACAACAGACAAAAACCTGGAGGATGTAATCGGTCCTTCTATGCAGGGTGGCGAATATCCGGATGTTGTTCATCTGGCAACAGGACGTGAGGCAGCTCTTACAGAACAGTTTATTAAGGACAACCTGATTTCAGATATCACAGATGTACTGGATATGACAGTGCCAGGTGAAGATGTAAAGGTTTCTGAAAAAATTGCAGGTGGATTTACCGATACTTCTTTAACAAATCCATATGGCGATGGTAAAACTTATCTGGCTCCAATGTTCTATTCTCCATGTGGACTGTTTTACAATGCAGGCCTGTTTGAAGAAAAAGGCTGGACAGTTCCAACAACATGGGATGAAATGTGGGAACTTGGTGATAAGGCAAAAGCAGAAGGCATTTCCTTATTTACATATCCTACAACAGGTTACTTTGATGCATTCTTCTATGCATTAATGTATTCTGCAGGCGGCCCGGAATTCTTTGATAAAGCTACTCATTATGAAGAAGGAATCTGGGATACAGAAGAAGCTAAAACATGTTTTGATATTGTAACAAAACTTGCTGAGTATACAAACCCAATTACACCTGCACAGGCAAATGATCAGGACTTTACTCAGAATCAGCAATTGGTTCTGGACAACAAAGCGCTCTTTATGCCAAACGGTACATGGATTGTAGGAGAGATGAAAGAGGCTCCAAGAGCAGAAGGCTTTAAATGGGGTATGACAGCTCTTCCAGCAGTAAAAGATGGCGGAGACCAGTACAGCTACACATGGTTTGAACAGTGCTGGATTCCATCTGGCGCAGAAAACCAGGATGAAGCAAAACAGTTTATTTCCTTCCTGTACAGTGACAAAGCATGTGAAATCTTTGCAGAAGCTGGCGCTATCCAGCCTGTACTGAATATTGCAGACAAACTGGAAGGCGATAACGTAATGTTCTACTCTATCTATGATAATGGAGCAAAAGCTGCTATGGGTAACTTTGCACCATTTGAAGCAGTTGCAGGCCTTGATGTCCGTAAGAATTTCTTTGATCCTGTAAACTCTTTAGTTGAAGGTTCTATTACAGAAGATGACTGGATTAAAGGTGTAAAAGAAGCAAGTGACCAGATGAGAGAGAATCTGAAATAATTCACCTGAACAGTTACTGATAAGTAGACTGCTTTTGGGGCAGCAGATGTCTGCTGCCCCTTCTTTGTTGCAAGAAGAGAAAGGAATTGTGATTTTATGAGAAAAAATAAAGACCGCAGCGTTTTCTTATTCTTATGCGTTGCTCCGGCAGTAATTCTCTTTTTCATCTTTATGATTGTACCTACGATAAATGTTTTTCGTATGTCATTGTTTGAAAGAGGTGCCTATTCTCCTACAGAAACTTTTGTAGGTCTGGATAACTTTAAACAACTGTTTGCGGATACTAATTTTATCCGTTCCATGCAGAATACAATTCTGCTGATTATTGTGGTAACGATTGTAACTTTTGGTTTTGCTTTAGTTTTTGCGGCAATCCTCACAAGAGAAAAAATCAAAGGTCAGAATTTCTTCCGGGTTATCTTTTATATTCCTAACATTCTTTCCATTGTTGTTATTTCCGGTATTTTCTCCGCGATTTATAAACCGGAGAATGGAATGTTAAACAGCATTATCGGATTTTTCAAGGATATGACAGATCCTATCTTGTGGAAGGGCGAGAAGCTGGTTATGATCAGCATTATCATTGCCATGGTATGGCAGGCGATTGGATACTACATGGTTATGTATATGGCGTCTATGGCCAGCGTACCTATGAGTTTATACGAAAGCGCCAGCCTGGATGGTGCAGGACGTCTTACTCAGTTTTTCCAGATTACCCTGCCGCTTATCTGGACTAATATCCGTACTACACTGACATTCTTTATTATTTCTACCATTAATATGGCATTCCTGTTTGTAAAGGCTATGACCTCCGGCGGTCCAAATGGCGCCTCAGAAGTTGCGCTGAGTTATATGTATGGACAGAAAGATGCCGGATTATATGGTTATAGTATGGCTATCGGAGTAGTAATCTTTGTCTTTTCCTTTGCGCTGTCTGCACTGGTAAATAAGGCAACAGAACGTGAACCATTGGAATTCTAGAAAGGAGAGCAAATGATGAATCAAGGAAATGCAACTCATACTGCTTCCTTAGGTCAGAAGCTGTATAAGGTCTTTATATATTTTGTGCTGGCTCTGCTTGCAGTGGTTATTATCGTACCCGTTGCCTGGGTGTTTATGGCTTCTATTAAACAGAACAGCGAGTTTTATGGAAATCCATGGGCATTGCCAAAAGGTGTTTACTGGCAGAACTTTGTGGACGCCTGGAGCGGCGCTAAGATGGGTGAGTACATGCTGAACTCTGTATTTGTAACAGCTTTGGCATTGATTATTCTTCTGGTGGTTGCGCTGCCGGCTGCTTATTGCCTGGCGCGTATGAAATTCAGAGGCAGAAAATTCTTAAACGTGGCATTTATGGCTGGATTGTTTATCAATGTAAACTACATTGTAGTGCCGATTTTCTTAATGCTTCGTGATGGAGATAACTGGTTTAAATCACTGCTTGGCAGAACCTTTTTGCTGAATAACCTGGTTGTTCTGGCGATTGTATATGCTGCTACAGCACTGCCCTTTACTATTTATCTGCTGAGTGGGTATTTTGCAACTCTGGCTCATGATTATGAGGAGGCTGCTTATATTGATGGAGCAGGCTATATGACTACCATGGTGAAGATTATTTTCCCTATGGCAAAGCCTTCCATTATCACCATTATTTTGTTTAACTTCCTCTCTTTCTGGAATGAATATATTATTTCCATGACATTGATGAATTCGGCAAAGGGAACGAGAACCCTGCCGGTTGGTCTGCTGAATCTGATGCAGGCGCAGCAGTCTGCTGCTCAGTATGGTACCATGTACGCAGGTCTTGTGCTGGTAATGCTTCCTACTCTGATTTTGTATATTTGTGTACAGAAGCAATTAACACAGGGTATGACCGTAGGTGGACTGAAAGGATAAGGTGAAGAGAATGAAATTCTGGAAAGAACATGCTGCTTTGCGTGTGGCGCTCTTAATCATTTTGTTTGTATTGTCACTGTTTCTGGTCATTGCAGGCTGGAAGATGACAGGCGAGCTGAAGGGGCTTGGAATGATGGTACTTGGAACAGGAACCTTATTAATTGCCCTGGCTATTTACAATGCGCCTTTTAAGGACGCAAAATAAAAATAAATATTAAGAAAGAGGCTGTCGGTATGTGCTATAAGATACGGCGGCCTCTTTTTTGATTGCAAGCCAGGGGCTTTCATGATAGTATTAATCCGTAAAGAAAGGATGTGCTGATATGAGTTCTTATGAGAACTTTGCCAGAGTGTATGATTTGTTTATGGACAATATTCCTTATGAAGAGTGGTGCGGATATCTCACCGGACTGTTACAGGAATATGGAGTTACAGAGGGACTGGTGCTGGAACTGGGATGCGGAACCGGAAATATGACCAGACTTCTGGCAAACAGGGGATATGATATGATTGGCGTGGATAATGCGCCGGATATGTTGGAAATCGCCATGGAAAAAAGGCAGGCTGAGGGACAGGATATTCTGTACCTGTTTCAGGATATGCGGGAATTTGAGCTTTACGGGACGGTAAAGGCTGTGGTATCTCTTTGCGACAGTATGAATTATATCCTGGAAGAAGAGGAACTGCTCCAGGTGTTTCGGCTGGTGAATAATTATCTGGATCCGGGCGGTGTGTTTATCTTTGATTTGAATACTGCGTATAAATACAGAGAGGTTCTGGGAGAGCAGACCATAGCGGAAAACAGGGAAGATGCCAGCTTTATCTGGGATAATTATTATGACCCGGATGAGAAGATAAATGAGTATGATTTAGCGCTTTTTATTCCGGAAACCATACAGGGAGAAACCCTATACAGAAAGTATGAGGAGACTCACTATCAGAGGGCTTATGAAATAGAAAATGTAAAGGAAATGCTGGAACAGGCAGGAATGGAGTTTGTAGCAGTTTATGATGCTTTTACCCATGAAGCGCCAAAACCCGGCAGTGAACGTGTGTATTTCATAGCCAGGGAAAAAGGAAAACAATTAGAAAATAAGGACAAAAAGGAGATTTGATATGGGAGATTATATTGTTCGGGCAACAGCGGCAAACAGCCAGATCCGTGCGTTTGCAGCAACCACAAGGGAACTGGTAGAATACGCAAGAGCAGCGCATAATACCAGCCCTGTGGCAACTGCAGCCCTGGGACGTCTGCTGACTGCAGGCTCTATGATGGGGATTATGATGAAAGGTGACAAGGACCTTCTGACTTTGCAGATTCATGCCAGTGGTCCCTTAAACGGTATGACTGTAACAGCAGATGCAAAGGGAAATGTAAAGGGATATGTTGGAAATCCAAACGTTGTGATTCACGCCAACGAAAAAGGAAAATTAGATGTGGCAGGAGCTGTTGGGATTGGCTTTATGAATGTCATTAAAGATATGGGATTAAAGGAGCCATACCTGGGACAGACAGAACTGAGAACCAGTGAGATTGCAGAGGATTTAACCTATTATTTTGCTACCAGTGAGCAGGTTCCGTCTTCCGTAGGTTTAGGAGTTCTCATGGAAAAGGACAACACGGTGAAGCAGGCTGGAGGCTTTATTTTACAGCTCATGCCTTTTACAGAAGAAGAGGTAATTAATCGTCTGGAGGAGAATCTGAAACGTGTAACCTCTGTAACTGGAATGCTGGAAGAAGGAAAAACGCCGGAAGGGATTCTGGAGACTTTGCTGGAAGGTTTTGACATTGAAATCAATGACAGGGTTCCCACACAATTTCACTGTAACTGCAGCAAGGAGCGTGTAGAAAAGGCATTAATCAGCATTGGACGCAAAGAAATCCAGGAGATGATTGATGAAGGAAAAGAAATTGAAATGAACTGTCATTTCTGTAATAAAAATTATAAGTTCTCAGTAGAGGATTTGAAGAGAATTCTGCACGAATGCAGAAGAAGATAAAATGTTTGAAGGGCTTAGAAAAGGCGGAAAGGTGTGGTGAAATATGAAGGACGGATTCATCAAAGCAGCGGCAGCAACACCCAGAATCCAGGTTGCGGATTGCGTGAGTAATACCAGAGAAATCATTGAAAAAGCAAAGGAAATGAGTCAGGCAGGAGCCAGAATTCTGGTATTTCCTGAGCTTAGTATTACAGGCTATACCTGTGGGGATTTGTTCTGGCAGGAGAGGCTTCTTACATCTGCAAAAGAGCAGCTTCTTAAAGCGGCAGCAGCATTAAAAGATGTGGAAGGACTGATTTTTATAGGCCTTCCCCTGGTATTTGACGGTAAGCTTTATAATACTGCCGCAGTGTTAAACCGGGGAAATATTCTGGGGATTGTTCCCAAGATTCATCTGCCAAATTATGGTGAATTTTATGAGGCGCGGCATTTTGCTTCAGGACGAGGTGTGGAAGGAAGTGTGAAAATAGGAGATCAGGAAGTGGCGTTTGGCAGCAATCTTCTCTTTACTTGCGAAGAGTTGCCAGGGCTTACTGTAGCCGCAGAAATCTGTGAAGATTTATGGGCACCTGCTCCCCCAAGTGTGGCACATGCCATGGCAGGAGCAACCGTAATCGTAAACCTGTCTGCCAGTGATGAAACCGTTGGAAAGTCAGATTACCGCAGAGCCCTTATAAAGGGGCAGTCTGCAAGATTGCTGTGCGGCTATGTCTATGCAACAGCCGGAAATGGAGAATCCACCCAGGACCTGGTATTTGGAGGGCAGAATCTTATTTGTGAGGACGGAAGTGTTCTGGCAGAGGCGGAAATGTTCCAAAATCAGACCATTTACGGAACCTTTGATATTCAGAAGCTTTGCGGGGAAAGGCAGCGGATTTCTACCTGGGAGGGAGAGCAGTGTCAGGGCTATACCAGGATTGCTTTTCATCTGCCAGAGGAAGAAACCAGCATAAACCGCAGATTTGCAGCTAATCCTTTTGTGCCGGAGGAGACAGCAGAAAGAAACAGAAGATGTGATGAAATTCTTACCATCCAGGCCATGGGTCTGGTAAAACGTCTGGAACATACCCACAGTAAAGGAGCTGTGCTGGGAATTTCTGGCGGTCTGGATTCAACTCTGGCGCTTCTGGTAACAGCGCGGGCTTTTGATATTCTGGGATTGGACAGAGAGGGAATTACCGCAGTTACCATGCCTTGTTTCGGAACCACAGACCGGACCTATACCAATGCCTGTGAGCTTACCAGAGGACTGGGAGCTGCCTTAATGGAAGTTGATATTAAGAAAGCGGTTCTTCAGCATTTTGAGGATATTGGACAGGATTTTCATACTCATGATGTCACCTTTGAAAACGCCCAGGCAAGAGAGAGAACCCAGGTGATTATGGACATTGCCAACCAGAAGGGCAGTATGGTCATCGGAACAGGGGATTTGTCTGAGCTGGCACTTGGATGGGCTACTTATAATGGCGACCATATGTCCATGTATGGAGTAAACGGTTCAGTGCCAAAGACGCTGGTGCGTCATCTGGTTCAGTATTATGCAGATACCTGTGGAGAAGAGAAGATTCGTAGGATTCTTCTGGATGTGCTGGACACACCGGTAAGTCCGGAACTGCTTCCTCCGGAAGATGGCAAAATATCGCAGAAAACAGAGGACTTGGTAGGACCTTATGAGCTGCATGACTTTTTCCTGTATTATATGCTGAGATTCCACTTCGCACCGGCTAAAATTTATAGAATGGCAAAGATGGCCTTTGCCGGAAATTACGAAAATGAAGTGATTTTAAAGTGGATGAAAAAGTTTTACTGGAGATTCTTTTCCCAGCAGTTTAAGCGTTCCTGTCTGCCGGATGGACCGAAAGTAGGCAGTGTGGCTGTTTCCCCAAGAGGAGATTTACGGATGCCAAGTGATGCCTGTGTGCGCATTTGGATGGACGAAATAGAAAGCCTGTCATAGAATTTGTGGAGGAGACAGTATGGTTGATATTTTATTGCAGTTGATTATTTACAGCTTTCTGGGGTGGTGCTGTGAGAGTATCTATTGCTCTCTTGGAAGAGGAGAGTGGATAAACCGCGGCTTTCTGACCGGGCCTTTTTGTCCCATTTATGGAGTGGGGGCTGTGGTAACTCTTGGCTTTCTGAAGTTTTTGCCCAAGAGTGTGATGGTGGTTTTTTTAGGCGGAATGTTGATGACTTCTACGTTGGAATATTTTACAAGCTGGCTCATGGAGAAGCTGTTTAATGCCAGATGGTGGGATTATTCCAAGCGTCCTTTTAATATAAAAGGAAGGGTATGTCTGCTGAATTCTACTCTGTTCGGACTGCTGTGCCTGTTCCTTTCCTTTGATTTAAATCCGCGTATTGAGTCCCTGCTGGCAGCTTTTAGTATGGATTTTAAATGGGGTTTTCTGGTTGCATTTTTCTTATATTTTGCAGCGGATTTTGCTCTGGCGGTGAAGAGTGCCCTGGGTATTAATCTCAGACTTCGGGTACTTGCAGAGCTTCGGGAAGAGTTACAGGAGAAGTATCAGGAGTGGAGTGCAAAGCTGGAATTTGCGCAGCTGGAAGAGAAAATTTTGAACTCGGATATCAGGGAAGAGTTGCTGGAAAAAATCCATAAAAAACAAAAAGAAGTGGGCTTTTTTGAGCGGCGTCTTATGAAATCTTTCCCGGAAATGGTAAATAAAAGCTATCCGGAGCGTTTAGAAGAACTGAAAAAGAGCTTAAAGAAAAGAAAACAGGAGGAGGAAAAGGGATGAAATACGATTTTACATCGGTCATTGACCGGAGAGGCTGGGATGCTATTGCTGTAGATGCGGTGTATGAGGAGCCGGGCTTTGGACCGGATGCTCCAAAAGAGGGATTTGATGTGATTCCTATGTGGGTGGCAGATATGAATTTTAAAGCAGTTCCAACCATTCAGGAAGCTATGATTCACAGGATTGAGCATCCTGCTTACGGGTATTTTAATCCAAGAAAAGAATATACAGATGCTATTATTTCCTGGCAGGAAAAAAGAAATGGAATTACCGGTTTGCTGCCGGAACATATTGGTTATGAAAATGGTGTTCTGGGCGGAGTTATCAGCGTGCTGAATGTTCTCTGTTCAAAAGGAGATAAGGTGCTCTTGCATTCTCCTACCTATATTGGTTTCACCTCTTCTCTGGAGAATAATGGGTACAAAATTATTCATTCTCCGTTGGTTTTAGATGAAAATCAGGTGTGGCGCATGGACTTTGAGGATATGGAAAAGAAGATAAAAGAAAACCATATTCATGCGGCTGTGTTCTGCTCTCCTCATAACCCCTGTGGGCGTGTGTGGGAACGCTGGGAGATTGAGAAAGCCATGGAAATTTATAAGAAATACCATGTGTTTGTTATTTCTGATGAAATCTGGTCAGACTTAATTTTAGAGGGAAAACATATTCCCACCCAATCCATTTCAGAGGATGCCAGAAACCGCACGGCTGCCATGTATGCGCCTTCCAAAACCTTTAATCTTGCAGGATTGGTAGGCTCTTATCACATTATTTATAATTCCTGGCTGCGTGACAGGGTGGAAAAGGAATCGTCCCTGAGCCATTATAATGCTATGAATGTGTTGTCCATGTACGCTTTGATTGGGGCATACAAAGAGGAAGGTCAGCAGTGGGTGGATGAGCTTTGCCAGGTATTAAAAGGCAATGCAGAGTTTGCCTGTACTTATATTCAGGAGCATTTTGAAGGGGTAGAAGTATCAAAGCCTCAGGGAACCTATATGCTGTTTCTGGATTGTAAAAAATGGTGTGAGAAGCATGGGAAGACTATGGATGAGCTTCTAAAAGCCGGCTGGGATGTAGGCGTGGCATGGCAGGACGGAAGAGCCTTTCATGGTCCAAGCCATATCCGTATGAATCTGGCGCTGCCATTATCCAGGGTACAGGAAGCTTTTGAACGGTTGAGACAGTATGTATTTTAAAACAGGGCGGTGAACAGGTGTGAAAAAAAGCTATGAGATTATGCATGGAAATAAAATAACAGCCAGAATTGATACACAGGGACATTGCGTGATTTATGAGCCGGATTTTATGCCATATAATCTTTTCTTAGATGATACAGAAGAAGACATTGATACCCTGGTAAGTAATATTACCAATTTTTATTACTGGTGCGCCTCCCGTATGCTTACGTTGGACAGAAAGTATGTAAAAGAAATCCTGAACAGCATTGGGGCAGTACAGGCTATGACAGACAGAGAGCGGGCACAGATTGCCCTTGCCTACCGATGCGTATCTCTTATGGATATCTACTGGGTGAGAGAAGAGGGAGATAACATCACTTTTGACCAGATTAATTTGTATGAAAATCATTTGGATAATGCTTTTGTGGAGGTGGCATTAAGAGGGAAGCAGATGTCTGTTCAGAATGAAAGCCTGGCAAGAGACTTGTTTACCAGTGGGTGTTTTCCAAAAGCCTGGGTTCGCCGGGAACAGGGATTTCAGCTTTTGAAAGATGGAGACAAAGCAGCAGTGGAAAATGAAATTCTGGCAAGTAAGGTGTGTCAGTGTTTTCGGTGCAGTCAGGTTCTTTATCAGGAGGGCGTGTATCAGGAAGAAAAGGTATCTGTGAGTAATCTCATAACCTCCCGGAAGTATTCTATTGTGTCCAGAGAAGCGTTTGAAATTTATGCAATGAATGAAGAATTGAATCCCCTGTCTTATATTTTAGAACTGGATGCCTATGGATATTATATGATGAATCTTCTGGATTATCTCATTGGAAATACAGACCGCCACTGGGGAAACTGGGGCTTTCTCATAGATAATGAGACTAATAAACCAGTGTCTTTGCACCCTCTTATGGATTTTAATCAGGCTTTTCAAAGCTACGAAACTTTGGAAGGCGCCAACTGTCAGACAGAATTTCCCCGCATTCTCACACAGAAAGAAGCTGCCCTGGAGGCAGTGGAAAAAGTGGGCTGGAACCAGATTGCTGAGATTCAAGAAGAATGGTTCCAGGACAGGGAAAAAGAGTATGAGATGCTAATGAATCGTATGAAAATACTGCAATAAATTAAAAAAGAGCTATTACAGAAATGCAATTTTAGCAAAAAAACAGGGATGTAGATTCGCCGGAATCGCATCCCTGTTTTAGTTACGTATTTTTAATATTGTTTATTCTTCGTATCCTTTTGGATTCTGTGACTGCCATCTCCAGGAGTCTTCGCACATCTCTTTGATGCCAAATTCTGCTTTCCAGCCTAATTCTTTTTCTGCTTTTTCGGCGCTGGCATAACAGGTAGCAATATCACCGGGACGACGTGGTTTGATGACATATGGAACGCTTACACCTGTAGCGGCTTCAAAGTTTTTCACAATATCCAGTACGCTGTAGCCATTTCCGGTTCCAAGGTTGTAGATATTTAATCCGGATTTATCTTCCAGTTTTTTCAGAGCTTTTACATGGCCTTTTGCCAGGTCTACCACATGAATATAATCTCTGACACCGGTTCCGTCAGGAGTGTCATAATCATTTCCAAATACGCCTAATTCTTTTAATTTTCCAACAGCAACCTGTGTGATGTATGGCATCAGGTTGTTTGGAATTCCATTAGGATTTTCGCCAATAGTTCCGCTTTTGTGAGCCCCGATTGGGTTGAAATATCTTAAAAGAACAACGTTCCATTCAGGGTCAGCTTTCTGGATATCCGTAAGAATTTGTTCCAGCATGGACTTGGTCCATCCGTATGGATTCGTACACTGTCCTTTGGGGCATTCTTCTGTAATAGGAACAAAAGCAGGGTCTCCGTAAACCGTAGCAGAGGAGGAGAAGATGATATTTTTTACATTGTGTTTTCTCATAACATCTACCAGAGTCAGAGTTCCGGCAATGTTGTTTTCATAGTATTCCCATGGTTTTGCTACAGATTCTCCAACTGCTTTTAATCCGGCAAAATGGATACAGGAATCAATGGATTCTTTATCAAAAATTTCGTTTAAAGCATCTCTGTCCAAGATATCAGCTTTGTAAAAAGGAACTGATTTTCCTGTGATTTTTTCTACGCGTTCTAAGGATTTCGGGCTGGAATTGGAAAGATTATCCAGTACAACTACATCATAACCTGCATTTTGAAGTTCAATGACTGTGTGGCTTCCAATATAACCTGCGCCGCCTGTTACTAAAATTGCCATAGCTGATTCCTCCTATTTTGAAAAGCCATATTTTTTAACAATGGCATTCATGGTTTCCAGTTTTTCTTCCATGTCTTTTACCAGTGTGAATTGAGTTCTGGCACGATCTAAATTATGTCCGTCTCTGTGAACTTTAAAGTAGTGATCCCCTTCCAGATAGTCAGTAAGGAAGCGCATTCCACATTCATAAGTCATGGTCATGGCTCCAACAGGCAGCATTTCTAATTCTGCTTCTGTAAGACTTCCCTGACATCCTTCAATAAATCCTTTGGTATATAATTCAAACAATTCCATGCTGCAGGAAACTTTGGATAAATCTCTTTCATCTTCCTCAGCAGTGCTGGCGCCGAAACGAATAGAATCCCCAAAATCATTGACAGCAAGACCAGGCATAACGGTGTCCAGATCAATAACACAGATTGCTTTTCTGGTTTCATCATCAATCATAATATTATTTAATTTTGTATCATTATGAGTAACGCGAAGAGGAAGTTTGCCTTCTGCCTGCATATCGCACAGAGTATGTGCCAGAGCTTCTCTGTCCAGGACAAACTGAATCTCTTTTTGGACATCCTTGGCACGGCCCATGACGTCTTCGGCTGCTGCCTTTTTAAATTTGGCAAAGCGGTCTACCGTATTGTGGAAGTTTACAATGGTTTCGTGGAGCGTCTGTGCCGGATAATCTGCCAGTAATCCCTGGAAATGCCCAAAGGCAACAGCGCTCTGATAGAAGTCTTCCTTATTCTGCACCAGGTCATAAGTAGCAGCGCCCTCAATGAAAATATAAGCTCTCCAGTAGTCTCCTGCCTGGTCTACAAAGAAGTTTTTATCTTCTTTTGTTGGAACCAGATTTAAGGTTTCTCTTTCAGGGTCTCCGCCTTTTTCCAGGATTTTTTTGCGTAGCCACTGGGTAACACCAGTAACATTTTCCATTAATTCTTCTGGATGTAAGAAGATGGTTTTGTTCATTCTCTGTAAAATATATCTTCGTGTTGTTCCATTTTCTTCAAAGGTTACGCGGAAGGTATCATTGATGTGACCGCTTCCATAAGGAATCCCTTCCATATAGGTTCCCTGAAACTGAAATGCATCAATAACTTCTGGTCTGATTTCTGCCATTTTATTTGTCCTCCCACAGTTTTTCAGGGTATAATCCCTGGTCTTTTAAGTTCTGGATAGCAGCGACTACCACAGGTTTATCTTCTTTATAAGTTACTCCGTACCATTTATCCAGAGACTTCAAAACCTGAACAGTTGCCTTTCCTTCTTTTAATAATTCGTCCACAACAAAAGGCAGGAAATATTCACATTTTAATGGATTTTTCTCCAGATTTTCATTTAAAAAGTTTGCAAAACGTGCCTGTAATTCTTTCAGAATACTCTCTGTAAAGCCCCACATATTCATAGAAACAGTGCTTCCTTCTGGAATGGTAACCCAGGTAGCGCCATCATCCTCGGTGTAAGCAGCGCCATCATCTTTTTTCTCAATATGGGTTCTTTCATGAATTTTCTGAAGGTATCCTTCCTCATCTGTGACGCAGACACCTCTTGCTACATGACCGTTTTCTGTTAAGGTGTTTTCCAGTACATAGCCTACCATGGTGTAGCGGTATTTTTCATCATCTTCGTGGGTAGTGAGATAATCATAAATCATCTGGAAAGCATGTGTTCCATAGTAGTCATCAGCATTAATAACTGCAAAAGGAGCATCTACAGTGCCAAGGCAGCTTAAAATAGCGTGTCCTGTTCCCCATGGTTTTACTCTGCCTTCCGGGACAGCAAAGCCTTCCGGAAGATTGTTCAAATCCTGGAATACATATTCTACTTCAATGACCTTGCTGAGTCTGTCTCCAATGGCAGCTTTGAAGTCTGCTTCGTTCTCTTTTTTGATAATAAAAATGACTTTTTCAAAGCCTGCTTTTACTGCATCATAGATGGAAAAATCCATGATAATATGTCCCTGAGAATCCACCGGATCAATCTGTTTCAGACCTCCGTAGCGGCTTCCCATACCTGCTGCCATTACTACTAATACTGGTTTTTTCATGTGAAATTCCTCCCGTTCTTATTTAGGTTTTTACACTATTTGTATGGTTTTATTTTATCAAAAAAGGGCGAAAATTCCTTTGCACAAAATTTCAAAGTTTTGGCACTTTCTACTGATTTTTTGAAACAAAAAAGGACGCTGCATATAAATACAACATCCTTTTTTTCAGGCAATGGAAACAAGGAGTTAGCCTTTGATTCCGCCTGTAACACCGCCAATAATTTTCTCAGAAAGGAAAACATAGAGGATGAAAGTTGGCAGAAATACGATGATAACTGCGGCAAACATTCCTGCCCAGTCTCCGGTGTATTTCATGGAGTTAATCATACCGTATAAGCCTGGAGCAACTGGTTTTAATGCGTCTGAACTTGCAAAAATCAGAGACAGGAAATATTCGTTCCAGATATTAATAAAGTTAAAAATGGTTACGGTAACAATACCGGACTGTGCCATAGGAAACATGATCTTCCAGAAGGTTCTCATAGGAGGACATCCATCAATTGCGGCTGCTTCTTCGTAAGTTTTAGAGATATTACTGAAGAAAGTCAGCAGGAAAATCGTGGTATAGGGAACGTTAATACCTACATATAAAAGAATTAAGGTTCCTTTTGCCAGAGGAATATTGTTTAAGATTCCAAGGCCGGAAATCACGCTGAATAAAGGAAGTACCACCATGATTGCCGGAACACCCATAGCAGATACAAAGCTGGTCTGGATGAATTTATTTGCAATAAACTCAAAGCGTGAAAGTACATAAGCAGCAGGAGCACATACCAGAATCAGCAGCGCACAGGAAACAACAGAGTATAAAAGTGAGTTCCCGAAGAATACTGCCACACCGGAGCCATTCCAGGCTTTGGCATAGTTTTCAAAATGCAGGCCTGTTTCAAATTTCAGCGCTTTCCCCTGAAAGATTTCAGGAGTGGTGGAGAAGCTGGCACAAAATACCCATCCAAGCAGTACAATGGTAAAAATAACCCAAATCAATAAGATGATGTAACCGGGGGCAAGTTTCAGCTCTTTTTTTAAGTTAAAAGGTTTCCGTGGTTCTTTTTCTTTTGCCATAACTGTTCCCTCCTTTAAAATTCTAAGTCATCATCTTTGATGAACTTGTTGCACACAGTAAATATCAGGACTACGCAAAGGCTCAGGAGTACACCGATGGCTGCGCCAAGACCGGAGTTACGTTCTGTTACTGTATTACCGCCACCGAAAATCTGCATGTACATGTAAACATAGGGAGTAATCGTCTGAGTGTCAGCAGTAACAGTGGAGAATAACTGTGACCACACAAAGAATCCAACAGAGCTTACAGACCACATGGTCAGGTTTGTCTTAAACACACCTTTTAAAAGAGGAAGTGTCATATAACGGAACTGCTGTACTTTATTTGCACCGTCAATGGTAGCTGCCTCATAAAATTCAGGGCTGATACGTTCAATACCGGAAAGCCAGATTAACATATGATAGCCAACCATACCGAAGCAGTAAGCCAGAAGCAGGGCATAGAACTTATGCTCATTATCCAAAAACTGAACCTTTGCCAGTTCGTCTAATCCAAGTTTGGTAAACAGGTTTTTCAGAAGACCAAACTGAGGGCTGTATACATACTGCAGCCACATGGTTGCCAGCGCTACCGCACTTACAATGTTAGGCATATAAATAATGGCACGAAACAGTTTTTTGAAACGGATGCCGCTGGATAAGATTGCTGCAAAAAGCAGGGACAGAAGCAGAACAATGATTCCGCCAATGAGCCAGATGCGGAAAAGATTATAAAATGCTGTACGGAACAGGCTTGTATTCATGAGTTTTACATAGTTGTCGATTCCAACAAAACTCCATGCGCTCATGGGGTCTGTAACACCTTCAATTTTAAAGAAACTCATAATTACAGTTCTTATAATTGGATACAGGAAAATACATATAAATAAAACAACTGCAGGTGTCAGGAATGCGACAATCATAGTCTTATTTTTCTTCAAATAAGTTTCCTCCTCTCTAAAAACCAGCTAAAAAAGGAAGGCGGCAGAGTAACACGATGCCGCCTTCCTGATAATCTGTTTAGAATTTATTTTGCAGCGCTCTGCATTGCACTTACAAATTCATCTGCTTTAATAGTACCAGCCATTAATTTAATGAAGTTCTCTTTTAAAACAGGTGTGATATCAACATTTGTTTCAACGCCTGCTGCCCAGGTAAAGCGTGCTGTGGTCTGTTCAATAACAGGTTTTGCGCAGCTAACCATTTCCGGCCATTCAGAGTTTGTTGTATCTGAAGGAATACCAATGGATTCGTCAGCCAGCTTCTTGTCATAGTCGCCTTTGGTTATGTAAGCCATCAGATCAAATGCTTCTTTTGCCATTTTTGTATCTTTGTTAATACCAAATACCTGTGCGCCGATGTTGTTGGTTTCAATACCGTTTGCACCGTTTTCCAGTTCAGGATATGCGAAGCATCCCCATTCAAAATCAGGACCTGTCATACCTTTTACTTCGTTTGGAAGCCAGGAACCGTTTAAGTACATTGCTGCAGTTCCTGTAGCAAGTTCTGTGTTCTGTCCTGCCGGCCATACATTGGAACCAACCATTTCAGAATAGTAACCCTTGCTTGCCAGTTCTTCGATATCTTTTGCCATCTCAAGAACAGCAGGGTCGTCCCATTTGCCTTCCGTAACAATTTCAACAACTTTTTCTTCGCCTACCAGTCTTGCAAGGTGATAACCAACAACGCTTGTTGCATAAGCATCATCCATGGTCATTGGTGTAATGCCTGCATCTTTTAATTTCTGGCATACATCTAAGAATTCATCCCATGTAGTAGGTTCTTTTTCGATTCCGGCTTTCTCAAACAATGCTTTGTTATAGAAGAAAGCAAATACGTTTGGCTGATATGGAATGGTTTTTAAGGTGCCGCCACCAGCATCACGGCAAGCTGCCATAAGGGTTGGGTTTGCTGTGGATTCATAATCAGCTTCTTTTGCCAGATCTTCCAGATCCAGAAGATATTTTGCATACATAGTATTTACACGGTCAATATCTTCATCAAAAATATCAATCTGTGTACCGCCGTCCAGTGCAGGCTGGAGAGCTTCACGGTTGCCGGTACGTCCTTTAAACTGTAAGTCTACTTTTACTCCGGTCTCTTCTGTGTAGGCATTTACAGCTTCCTGGATAACCTGTCCCTGAGGTTCTGTGGATTCCCACATGGACCAGTATACCAGGGTATCACCGCTGGATTCTGTTTTTCCCTCGTCACCGCCATTTTCCTTTGCGGTATCCTCTGTTTTAGGTTCTTCTTTTTCTGCATCGCCTGAACCGCCGCAACCAGCTAAAACAGACATAGCCATCACGCTGCTAAGTAAAACGCTGATAATTTTCTTTTTCATTTTACAGCCTCCTTGAAATAGTATTCTTTGCTTTTGTGGCTCTATTGTAACATTTGTTTGGTTAAAATATATTTGCACAATATGCCTCTTTATGTGTACAAAAGTTATTTTGTACAAAAAAATATAGTATTTTCGAATAAAGATATGCATATTTTATATTTCTGGTAAGGAGAAACTGGATATAGAGTTTGTGATTAGTCAATTCGATGGTTTTACATGCGAAAATAAAAGGGCATGTAGAAATTCCTGAGACGCGGTGTTTTTTATACAAAAGATAGATTTTTTCCTGATTTTTCAGTATAATGGAGACAGTACATTTTAACATTGTTGGGGAGGCTATGTGATGGCTTTTACAAGCTTGGAACTATCGGAAATTATACAGATCCGAAAGATTGTGACAATACACTATTTTGAATATATGAGTGATTACAGTTTCCCGGGAGAGAAACACGATTTCTGGGAGTTTTTATGTGTGGATAAAGGGGAAGTGGATATTATTGCAGAGGACACGCCATATACCCTGAGGAAAGGGCAGATCGTTTTTCACAAGCCCAATGAGTTTCATACGGTTAAGGCAAATGGGAAAATTGCCCCGAATCTGGTGGTGATTTCTTTTGAGTGCGATTCTCCTTACATGAAATATTTTGAAAATTTGATTACCAGTATTGGGGAGAAGGAACGGAATCTGATTGCACAGATTATTTATGAGGCAAAGCATTGCATTTTAGGAGCTTTGGATGACCCGAATACAACCAGGATGGTGCGAAATCCCCAGGCTCCCATTGGAGCAGAACAGATGATTAAGATTTATCTGGAAAATCTTCTGATCTCTATGATAAGGCAGTTAAATACAGGAAATCTTTCCTCTCCTGCCATTAAATCCATGAAGCAGAAGAATGACGCCATGGTATATGACAAAATTACAACATATCTGGAAGAACATATACGGGAGCATCTTAGCATTGACAGTATTTGCAGGGATAATCTCATTGGTCGTTCCCAGCTTCAGAAACTGTTCAGGGATCAGCATCAGTGCGGGGTGATTGACTATTTTTCCAGGTTAAAAATCGAATGTGCCAAGCAGTTGATTCGTGAAAACCATCATAATTTTACACAGATTTCGGATTTTCTGGGATATACCTCAATCCATTATTTTTCCAGACAGTTTAAGAAAATCACCGGGATGACCCCATCGGAGTATGCATCCTCTATTAAAGCTATATCAGACAGGAGGTAAATGTATGGACTATGAACAGGATTATGTCATGCGTATGATTAAAGACATGGTAAGAGCATTGGCGCTGCTTATTTTTGGCAAAAGGGATATCCGTTATGAGATTCCGGAGGAAAATGCGCGTACAGAGGAAGATGACTTATATACACGGATTCTTCAGATGGCAGACAGGGGAGAAATCAATGAGGCAGAGAATATCCTGCTTACAGAACTTCCAAAAGAATCATCAAATTATGTTGTTATGGCAGCCGATTTCTATCAGCATATTGCAGAATACAGCGATGAATTTCTGGAAGAACACAATTATAGCAGAGATGAAATTTTGGAAGGTCTGGAAAGTATTGCCCGGGAATACGGGATTCTGGACAGAGATATTCGTATGGAGATTTAGAAAGGGCGGTTTTGGGACATGAAAAAGCTGAAAGTTGGTATTTTAAGTACGGGAAATATTGCAGGAGTTATGGCAGTGACTTTAAATGGAATGAAAGAAGCGGAGCTTTATGCGGTTGCATCCAGAAATATAGAGAAAGCACAGGCTTTTGCAGGAAAATTTGGCGCGTCCAGGGCTTATGGCTCTTATGAGGAACTGGTAGCAGATGAGCAGGTGGATTTGGTATATGTGGCAACACCCATGTCAGAACATTATGAAAATGTGAATATGCTGCTGAGACATGGAAGAAATGTACTGTGTGAGAAATCTTTTGCGTTAAATGAAAAGCAGGCGGCAGAAATGTTCGCTTTGGCAAAGGAAAAGAAACTGCTTCTTACGGAGGCTATCTGGGTTCGCTATATGCCAATGTGGAAGACACTAAGAGAAGTGTTAGAATCCGGAGTGATTGGGAAACCTATGACGGTGACTGCCAATCTTTGTTATCTTATTGACCAGGTGCCAAGACTGATGAGTCTGGAACTGGGCGGCGGCGCTTTGCTGGATGTTGGCGTCTATGTGATGAATTTTGCGTCACTGGTTTTCGGGGATGAGATTGAGAAGATTACTTCTACAGCGGTGATGACAGATACAGGTGTAGATGCGCAGAACAGCATTACTCTCACCTATCCTGGAGGGGAAATGGCAGTGCTGAACAGCTCCCTTCGGGTGCTTTCGGATAGAAAAGGTATTATTTATGGTACAAAGGGATATGTCATTGTAGAGAATATTAATAATTTTGAGTCTATTACCGTGTATAATGAAAACAGAGAGGTCAAAGCTGTTTATGAACAGCCAGGACAGATTACAGGATATGAATATGAGGTGCTGGCATGTAAAGCTGCCATAGAAGAGGGGTTGCTGGAATGTCCGGAAATGCCACATAAGGAAACCCTGGAGATTATGAGGCAGATGGATGCTGTGCGGAAGCAGTGGGGGATGCGGTATCCAGGGGAAGAATAGAGGATGTAGAAGAAAAGCAGGACTGCTGCACTGGGTTTTACTTCATGCAGCAGTCCCTTTGAATCAATTCTAATGTGCAAGTCTTGTTTCTTTGATTTCCTCCAACCGTTCTATGGTATCCCGGATGTCTTTTTCTGTGGTTTCTGGATTAATGGTACACATACGCAGTACCTTTTTTCCTTTTAATTCTGTGGTGTAAATCTGGGCAAAGCCACTGTCTGTAAGTGTTTTGGCAATTTCCTGATTAAGAATTGCTAATTGGGATTCCGGCATATTGGAGTCCGGTACGCAGCGGAAGTTTACAACACCGAAGTGGGCGTGGGAGATGATTTCCCAGTCCCGTTTTTCTGAAACCAGTTTTTCGGCAAGTTCAGCCATAGCGCAGCCATGGTCTATGATTGCTTCTAATTTTTCAGTACCGATTGTCTGCAGAGTGAGCCACAGCTTCAGGCTTCTTGCAGGGCGGGTGAGTTCCGGACCTAAATCCCAGAATTCAATACTGCCTTCTGAGGATTCCGCATCTTTTAAGTATTCCGGATGTGCGGAGAAGCTGTTAATCAAGGTATTTTGATTACGAACCAATACCATACTGCATCCGTAAGTCTGCAAAAGCCATTTGTGAGCATCCCAGCTAAGGCTGTCAGAATTTTCAATTCCTTCCAGGTCTTTTTTGCATTTTTTTGAGAGCAGGGCAGAAGCTCCGAAAGCTCCGTCTACATGCATCCACATTTCATGTGTTTTACAGAGTTCTGAAATTTCTTTGAGTGGGTCAACACTTCCTGTATTGGTGGTACCGGCAGAAGCAATGACTGCAAAAGGCTTTTTGCCTTGCTTTAAGTCCTGTTCTACAGCAGTTTTCAGGGCTCCTGTATTCATACGGAAATCAGAGTCGGATGGAAGAATGTGGATTTGCTCTTTGCAAAAACCAATGATGAGCAGGCCTTTGGCTACAGAGGAGTGGGTCTGATCAGAAACATAGACTACAGCTTTGCTTCGTTCCTCATAAGTAAGTCTGGCATCTCTTGCAGCAGTAAGGGCTGTTAAATTGGCAATAGAGCCGCCGGAGACAAAAACGCCCCCTGCTTCTTTGGGATAGCCGGCTAAATCGCACATCCACCGGATTAATTTCTTCTCTACCAGATAGGGCGCAGGACCATTGACCTGACAACTGGCGTGGAGATTGTAAGCATTGCTCATGACATCCCCCATCCAGGACAGCATGGAAGAGGTAGAAGGAATACAGGAAAAGCTTCTGGGATGCTGAGCCAGGATTGTATGGGAATAAACTTCTTTCAGCATTTCTTCATATACATCGGTTATGTTGCGTCCCTTAGAAGGAATCTCCTGGGTCTGGATGTGTTCCAGGATTTTCTGTGGTGTGTGAGGACAGACAGGGTTAGCCGGCTAAATCGCACATCCACCGGATTAATTTCTTCTCTACCAGATAGGGCGCAGGACCATTGACCTGACAACTGGCGTGGAGATTGTAAGCATTGCTCATGACATCCCCCATCCAGGACAGCATGGAAGAGGTAGAAGGAATACAGGAAAAGCTTCTGGGATGCTGAGCCAGGATTGTATGGGAATAAACTTCTTTCAGCATTTCTTCATATACATCGGTTATGTTGCGTCCCTTAGAAGGAATCTCCTGGGTCTGGATGTGTTCCAGGATTTTCTGTGGTGTGTGAGGACAGACAGGGTAAGAATCCAGTTCATTATAAAAATCAACGGTGCGTTGGACAAAGGCATTCATTAAAGCTCCGATTTGCTGGTTTTGTTCTTTGGTTTTCGTATCCATAAATAGCCTCCTTGACTTTCGTTCTTACTCATGCTACCATGAAATCTGTTATTTGTAAAATTCATCAAATTTATAAATACATTCAAAAATTTTGAAGGAACAGCGGGTATGGAGATTCGGAATTTAATTACTTTTGTACGGATTGCAGAAGTCCAGAGTTTTTCTAAGACTGCAGAACAGCTTGGGTATTCCCAGTCTGCGGTGACCATGCAGATAAAGCAGTTAGAAGCAGAACTTCACAGACAGTTATTTGAACGCATTGGGAAACAGGTGAAACTCACCCAGGCAGGAGAACGCCTTCTTCCCTATGCCCTGGAGATTTTGAATTCTGTGAGAAAGGCAGAAAGCATTATTCAGGAACCGGAGGAAATCGTAGGAAAACTACGGATTGGAACCTGTGAGTCTTATATTATCAGTGTGCTGCCGCCCATTATCATGGATTTTAACCGGCAGTGTCCTCATGTGGAAATCAGCACCCATACAGCACAGGTGCAGGACTTATTTCATATGCTGCGGCAAAATGATATTGATCTGCTGTATTTTCTGGATCAGAAGCGGAATTTTCCGGAATGGGTCAAGGTGTGGGAGAGACCGGAGAAAATCTTTTTTGTGGCATCTGCGGATTCGCATCTGGCAGGAGAAAAGGAGATTTCTATTGAGCGGCTTTTGCAGGAGCCTCTTTATCTGACAGAAAAGGGAATCAGTTACCGATATGCTCTGGAGCAGTCTTTGGCAGCCAGGGGCTATGAGCTGCATCCTGTGTGGGAAGTGGGAAATACAGATGTGATTACCAGGTTTTTGCTGGAAAACAAGGGGATTTCTTTTTTGCCGGAATATGTGGTGGGAGGCTATATCAGAGAAGGGAAGCTGGCAGTATTAGATACAGAGTGCCAAGAAATTGTGATGTGGAGTCAGTTGGTATATCACCGGAATAAATATGTAACGCCCCAGATGAATCAATTTATAGAAATCATGCTGGGGCATATGGATGGGATATAACAAATTTTTACTCCACCAGAGCTTTTTCCAGGGCTTTGTCAATGGCATCTAAGAGCATGAGGGAAGTATATTTGTTTTCTTCTTCATAGGTAATGTTTTCCGTAGACTGGGCTGCGTAAATCTGGCTGGAGAGCGCATCCAGGGCTGGCTCCATAAGAGGATACATAGCAGTGGCAGTTTCACTGAGATTCACAAGGGAAATGGAATTGATGTGGCTCTCATCCACTGTGACTTCCACATCAAAGGTGTTGTCATTTAAAGTGATAGGACTGGTATACACCCCGGCGTGGTAAATCACATCTGCACTTGTAGGATCTGCCTGTTTCTCTTTTCCAAACATAATAAAAAGCAGAACTGCCAGTACAATGGCCAGTACCAGAAAAATTCCTGTATAAATGATTTCTTTCATATGTAGTACAACGATTTTTGTTTTTGAGCTCATGGCCGCACCTCCTGCATTCCTTTTTATAACATATTAGGAAAAGTGGAAAAATATAACTGAAAGGTAGAGATTATGAAATTAAAAAATCAATATAAGGGAATCTTCTATATTATTCTGTCAGCCTTTTGCTTTGCGCTGATGGACATGTTTGTGCGTATGGCAGGGGAACTGCCTTCGATTCAAAAGAGTTTTTTCCGGAATTTTGTAGCGGCTGTTTTTGCCTGTGGGATTCTCATAAAAGAGAAAAAGTCTGTTTTCATAGGGAAGGAGAGCTGGGGATATCTCATTTTGCGTTCCGTATTTGGAACCCTTGGGATTTTGTGTAATTTTTATGCAGTGGACCATCTGGCGCTGGCAGACGCCTCTATGTTAAATAAGATGTCACCTTTTTTCGCAGTGGTATTTAGTGTCTTGATTTTGCGGGAAAAGGTAAGTATTCCTCAGATTACCATGGTTCTGGGAGCTTTTGTGGGAAGCCTTTTTGTCATAAAACCTACGGTTGCAAATATGGATTTGGTTCCGTCTCTTATGGGACTGCTGGGAGGAATCGGGGCAGGAGCTGCTTACACTATGGTGCGTAAGCTGGGAAGCCAGGGAGTGAAAGGTCCGTTTATTGTGTTCTTTTTCTCTATGTTTTCCTGTGTTGTAACACTGCCATGGCTGATTTTTGATTATCATCCCATGACAGGAGGGCAGATTGTGATTTTGCTTTTGGCAGGGCTTGCGGCAGCAGGAGGACAGTTTTCTATTACCGCTGCCTATTGTTACGCTCCTGCAAAAGAGATTTCAGTGTACGATTATTCCAAGATTATATTTTCCACAGTGCTTGGATTTTTTGTCTTTGGACAGATACCGGATGTGTTTAGCTGGATTGGATATGGAATCATCTGCCTCATGGCTGTGCTGATGTTTTTATACAACAACAAAAAGGCGTTTCAAACTACTCTTTATTCTAATAAAACAAAAGAGAAGAGTTGAGAAAATTGCATAAAAATAAGAGGAAAAACAGGCTGGAACATGAAAAATTAATTTTGAGCATATTAGCACAGTGAAGTGGAAAAAGTCAAAAGGGAGAAGTAGAGAAAAGGGTATTGTTTCTGGAAAAAGAAAGTGCTATGATAACAAACCGTAAAGAGAAAACCTAAAAAGTTGAAAAGAAAAAAGGAAAAGAGGCAATACACATGGCAGCAAAAATAAACAAAACAGAAGGAAAAAAAAGCTTTAAAGAAAAATTTCATGACTATTGTATGGGACTTTCCAAAATCGCCCCATTTGGTCTGAATGACAAAGAAGATAAATACTATCACAGCATTTACAACTTTGATAAATAATCTAACAAACCGATAAGATACAGTATAATGAAAAAGAAAAGCTGTAGCATGAGATTGCTATCTTGTGCTATGGCTTTTCTTTTGTTTTTGTTGATTAAATCTATGGGGAAGGATATAATCATTTTAGTGATTTTTGAGAGAGGAGCAACAGATGAAATACAAGTTATTAGTGTTGGATATTGATGGAACCGTAACCAATTCCCAAAAGGAAGTAACCAAAAAAACAAAGGAAGCCATTGTACGCCTGCAGGAGCGGGGGATTCCGGTTGCTATTGCATCAGGAAGACCGCCTCAGGGTGTTTATAAAGTAGCAGAAGAATTAGAGTTTCAGAAATTTGGCAGCTATATCCTGCCTTTTAATGGGGCAAGGATTTTAAATTATAAAACAAGGGAATGTGTATATGAGAAGACTCTGCCACCAAGACTTCCGGCGAAGCTGTGGAAGGACGCAAAGGAGTATGGAATCGGAATCATTACTTACCGGGGGGATGAAATTATCTCCGGCACTGCCCCGGATTCTTATATGGAAATAGAAGCGAAAATCAACAGCATTCCTATTATTTACCGGGAAGACTTTGGAACGTATGTGGATTTTCCGGTAAATAAGTGTCTGCTTACAGGAAAACCGGAGGATTTGGAAGCCCTGGAGCCAGTGTTTGCTCAAAAGTATGTTCATGAAGCCCAGGTGTTCCGCTCCGAACCTTATTTTCTGGAGGTAACGCCGAAAAATGTGGATAAGGCATATTGTCTGCGGCATTTGCTGGAAATCCTGGGAATCAAAAGAGAGGAAATGGTTTGCTGTGGGGATGGGTTTAATGACCTTTCCATGATTCAGTTTGCCGGTCTTGGAGTTGCCATGGCAAATGCCCAGGAAGCGGTAAGAGAAGTGGCAGATTATATTACAGAGCAGGATAATGACCATGACGGAATTGCAGAAGTGATTGAAAAATTCTTTGACTGATAGGAGAAGATATGGCATTACAGTTTATCTTTGGTCCCTCTGGGGCAGGAAAATCGTACTATATTTATCATAAAATCATACAGGAATCCATGGAACATCCAGAACGACAATATCTGATTCTGGTGCCAGAGCAGTTTACCATGCAGACCCAGAAGGATTTGGTGTCCATGCATCCCAGAAAAGGAATCATGAACATTGATGTTTTAAGCTTTGAACGTCTGGCGTTTCGTGTTTTGGAGGAAACCGGAGATATCCGGGGAGAGCTTTTAGAGGAAACCGGAAAAAGTATGGTTCTTAGAAGAGTTGCCCAGGAAAAGAAAAAGGAACTAAAGATTCTGGGGGCAAAGATGGAGAAAACGGGCTATATATCTCAGTTGAAATCCATGGTTTCGGAGCTTCGCCAGTATGAAATTACATCCCGGGATTTGGAGGATGTGTTAAAAGAGGTTGAGCAGAAACCGGAGCTGTATTATAAGCTGAAGGATATTTCTGTTCTTTACCAGGGATTTTTTGATTATCTGGGGGAAAATTTCTATACCCAGGAGGAGGTTCTGGATGTTCTGGGAAGGGTTGCAGAGAAATCTGGGAAAATCAGGGACAGTGTTCTGGTTCTTGATGGGTATACGGGATTTACACCTATTCAGATGCAGCTTTTGGAAAAACTGCTGGTTTTAAGCAGGGAAGTTTATGTGACCATTACTATGGGATTGGGAGAAGACCCCTATCAGCTGGGAAGTCCTCACCAGCTTTTTTATCTGAGCAGACAGACCGTTTCAAGGTTATGTAAACTTGCCAGGGGAAAGAAGATTCCCTGGTCAGAATATTGGATTCCTGAAAAAAGGCAGGATTATGCAGGGCGCTTTGTGCACCAGGAACCTATGAGATTTCTGGAAGAGAAGCTGTTTCGGTATGGGAAGCCTTCAGGGATAAGGCAGGGAATTTATGAAAAAGAGCAGGATGCCATTCATATCCGGGAGTCTGCAAATCCCGGAGCTGAAATGGAAGAAACCGCCGCTATTATCCGCCGCATGGTGCGGGAACAGGGATATCGGTATGGGGATTTTGCGGTGATTTCCGGGGACATGGAAACCTATGCACCGGCAGCCTCCAGAGCTTTTGGAAAGTATGAGATTCCCTGTTTTCTTGACCAAAAGCACTCCATTTTCATGAATCCCTTTGTGGAGTATATCCGGGCTGCTGTGGATGTGGTGGTGGAAAACTTTACTTATGAAAGTGTATTCCGGTTATTGCGCTGCGGTATGACCGATATTTCCACAGAGGAAATGGACAGACTGGAAAATTATGTGATTGCCATGGGGATTCAGGGACTGGGAAAATGGCAGAGCCAGTGGGTACGCACCTACCGGGGACAAGTTCCGGAGGAATGTGTATTACTCAATGAAACAAGAACCAGGCTTGTGGATATGTGGAAGCCTTTTTATGAGAAAATGAAGGCGCCGGGGGCAAAAGTGCGGGATTATGCCCAAGCCTTGTATGAATATATTTGTGAGAATCACATAGAAGAACAGTTAAAAGCCTATGAACAACGGTTTGGGGAAGAGCAGAATCAGGCCATGGTAAAGGAATACAGTCAGATTTACCGGATTGTCATGGATTTGCTGGATAAGCTGGTGGAAATCCTGGGTGAGCAGCAGGTGCGGCCAAGAGAATTTAAGGAGATTCTGGACGCCGGACTTACGGAGGCAAAGGTGGGAATTATTCCGGAAACCTCTGACCAGGTGCTGGTGGGAGATATGGAACGTACCAGGTTAAAGGAAATTAAGGTGCTGTTTTTTGTGGGAGTCAATGAGGGAAAAATTCCAAAGGAACAGCAGGCAGGCAAGCTGCTTTCTGATTTAAACAGGGAAGAATTGAAGAGACCTTTGGAGGATTTGGGACTTTCTCTGGCGCCTACCGCCAAGGAGGCTTTGTATACACAGAAATTTTATCTGTATCTGAACCTGACAAAACCATCAGAGAAGGTGTTTCTTTCTTACAGCCGCATGGATGGCAGCGGACAGGCTATGTCCCCTTCTTTTTTGATTTCCCAGGTGGAGCGTTTATTCCCGGAAGTGAGGGAAAATGGAGAAATTCCTTTGTTTCTGGAAAGTCCTTACAGCGCGCTTGACAAATTGTCTGAGCAGCTTCGCAGTGTGCAGAAGGAATCTCCATTGTTTGAGGAACTGTTGTCCTGGTTCCAGAGTCAGGAGAAGTTTTGGCCTCTGGTGCAGGGGCTGATTGATGGTGCATACTATGTGAATCCCCAGGATGGTATCAGCAAAGGGGTGGCTCATGCTCTTTATGGAGTGGAGCTGGAGAACAGTGCAACCAGACTGGAACAATTTGCAAAATGCGCCTGCTCTCATTTTTTGTTGTATGGTCTGCGGCTTCGGGAGCGTGCGCGGTATGAATTTAGTATGGCTGATTTGGGAACTTTGCTTCATGACAGCCTGGATTTGTTTGCCAAAAAAGTCCGGGAACAGGGCTGGCAATGGACAGGACTTTCAGATGAAGAGAGGGACTCTCTGGCAGAAGCCTGTGTGGATGAAGTGGTGGAACGTTCCGGTGAGACCATTTTGTTAAGCAGCGCCAGAAATGCCTATACCGTAAACAGGGCAAAACGTATGGTAAAGCGCAGCGTGTGGGCGCTTCAGTGCCAGCTTCGCCAGGGAGAGTTTTATCCGGCTCTCACAGAGTGGGCGTTTGGTCCTCAGGATGAGATAGAAAGTCTCAATATTCCTCTTGGTGAGGGAGAGCATTTGCATCTGAAAGGACGTATTGACCGGATTGATGTGTGTCAGGGAGAAGATGACGAATTGTATGTCAAGGTCATTGACTACAAATCCGGGGCAACGGAGCTGGATTTTGTAAAATTATATTATGGTTTGCAGCTACAGCTGGCTTTGTACTTAAATGCAGCTATTGAACTGGAACAGAAGCGGTTTCAGGGAAAAAAGGTGAAGCCTGCAGGGATTTTTTATTATCAGATAAAAGACCCCATGTTAAATCGGGAAGATTTAAAGGATGAGGAGCATCCGGAAGGGGAACTTTTAAAGAAATTGAAAATGGATGGAATTGCAGGGGCAGAACCGGAGATTTTGGAGAAGCTGGACAGGAATCTGGCAGCGGGCAAGTCTGTGGAGTCTGTGGCAATCCCGGTGAAATATACAGCAAAGGGAACCTTTAGCAGCAATTCCAAGGTGGCTTATGAGAATCAGTTTGAAACAATGAGAAACTATGTAAACTATAAGGCAAAGGAAATCGGGCAGAAAATTTTAAATGGAAATGCAGAGGTAAATCCTTTTGAAAAACAGAGGGAAAATGCCTGTGCCTATTGTCCTTATGCCAGCGTCTGTGGTTTTGATGAGAAGATTCCAGGATATTCTTACCGGAGACTTCATGGATATACACCCCATGAGGTATGGAAAAAAATGAAGGAGGATTTGAAGGGAGGTGCAGAGCATGGGCGTTTCGTGGACCCAGGAACAGAGGAAGGTCATTGATACCAGAAGCTGTAATATTCTGGTGAGCGCGGCAGCAGGAAGCGGGAAAACAGCGGTTCTGGTGGAGCGGATTTTGCAGTTGATTACAGATGAACATCATCCGGTGGATATTGACCGGCTTTTGATTGTAACCTTTACCAGAGCAGCCGCAGGAGAAATGAAAGAGAGAATCCGGGCTGCTATTGAGAAAAAGCTGGAAACAGACCGGGATAATGAGCATTTACAAAGGCAAAGCGTGCTGGTACATCACGCGCAGATTACTACCATTGACAGTTTTTGTTCTTATGTGGTAAAGAATTATTTTCATTTGATTGACCTGGACCCTTCTTTTCGCATGGGAGATGAGGGGGAAATGCGGCTTTTGCAGGCAGATGTGGCGGATAAAGTCATGGAAGAAGCCTATGCGGAGGAAGACAATCATGCTTTTGCTGCCTTTGTGGATGGATTTTCAGGCGGAAAAACAGACGAAAAAATCCCGGAGCTTATACAAAAACTCTATGGTTTCTCCATGAGTTACCCTTATCCCAAAGAGTGGCTGGAATCCTGTAAAAAAGCCTATGAGATACAGGATGTAACGGAGCTGGAGAACGCGTCCTGGATGGAATGTGTAAAGGCAGAACTTGCAAAAGAGACAAAAGAGGCAGCAGAGCTTCTTGGGCAGGCATTGGAAATCTGTCAGGAGCCGGATGGACCGGGCTTTTATCTGGATCTTTTGGAATCTGAAAAGGCTGCTGTGGAGCGGGCACAAAAAGCAGAGTGCTTCCGGGAGTGGAAGGATTTGCTGGAAACTATCGAGTTTAAGCGTCTTCCAGCCGGAAAAAAAGCAGAAAAAGAACAGGTTTCTCCAGAAAGACAGGAGCTTGCCAAGAACCTCAGAAGCCAGGCAAAGGATTTTATCAAAGAGCTTCAGGAACGGTATTTTGGGGAAACCATGGAGGAAATGGCAGAGCATTTAAGACAGGCAGGAGAGCCGGTAGGCGTTCTGGTGGATTTAACCTTGCGGTTTATGGAGCTTTATCAGGAGAAAAAGAAGGAGAAAAATATTCTGGATTTTGCAGATTTGGAGCATTATGCCCTGGAAATTCTGGTGGAGCACACAGCAGAGGGTGATAAGCGTACCAATGCGGCAAAAGAGCTGGCAGAGCAGTTTGCGGAAATTATGATTGATGAGTATCAGGACAGCAATCTGGTACAGGAAAAGCTCTTATCCGCTGTATCTGGAATTGAGGATGGAATTTATAATATTTTCATGGTAGGGGATGTGAAGCAGAGTATCTACCGTTTCCGTCTGGCAAGACCAGATTTGTTCATGGAAAAGTTCCGTACTTATCCTTTGGAACAGGGCGGGGAGAAGCTGCGTATTGACCTGCACCGGAATTTTAGAAGCAGGAAGGAAGTGCTGGAAAGCGTCAACTATTTATTCTACCAGATTATGGGGGAAGATTTAGGCGGCGTGGAATATGACCAGGATGCGGCATTGTACCCACAGCGGGAATTTCCACCAAAAGAAATCACAGAACCGGCAGCAGAGGTGCTTTTGCTGGAAGAGGATGACCCGGTGTGGAAGGACCAGGAGGATGGACAGACAGCCAGGGAGCTGGAGGCAAAAATGACAGCTCTTCGTATCCGGGAGCTTATGGAGCACCAGGAAGTTTTGGATAAGGAAACAGAGCAGTACCGAAAAGTCCGGTATTCCGATATTACTATCTTGCTACGTACCATGTCAGGATGGGCGGAGACCTTTAAAAAGGTGCTGAATGCTTCCGGTATTCCAGCCAGCGTTACCACAAAGACAGGATATTTCTCTGCCTCAGAGGTGACGACAGTTCTGGATTATCTTCAGATTCTGGACAATCCTTTGCAGGATATTCCACTGGCAGGAGCCATGCGGGGCTTGCCGGATGGTTTTCAGTTTCAGGAGCTGGCAGAGATTAAGGCGCTGGGGCAGAAGGAAGAAAAAGCCAGCCTTTTTGAGGCAGTGCTTTTGGCAGAAAAGCTGGAGAATCCTCTTGGGGAAAAAGTGAGGAGATTTCTGGAGGTATACCGCAGACTTCGCAGCAAGGTGCCGTATACGCCCATGCATGAATTGCTATGGGATTTCTTTGACGAGACGGGATTTTTGCTATATCAGCAGGCCTTTGTGTCAGGAGAGCAGAAAAAGGCAAATCTTCTCATGCTGGTAGAAAAAGCCAGAGCTTATGAAAGCACCAGCTACAGGGGATTGTTTAACTTTATCCGTTATATTGAGAACCTGAAAAAATATCAGGTGGATTTTGGAGAGGCAAACATTCTCTCTGAAAAAGAAGACACTGTGCGGATTATGAGCATTCATGGCAGCAAGGGGCTGGAATTTCCCGTTGTGTTTGTGGCAGGCCTTGGAAAACAAATGAACCTGCAGGACGCAAGGGAAAGTATTGTGCTGCACCCCGATTTGGGAATCGGAGCGCCCTGCGTGGATGAAAAATTCCGCATTCGTACCAGAACCATTTTACAGAAGGCAGTGCAGCAGGAGATTACCCTGGAGAGCCTTGGAGAAGAGCTGCGGATTCTTTACGTGGCGCTTACCAGAGCAAAGGAAAAGCTGATTCTTACGGGAACCCTCTCAAAACTGGAGGAAAAACTTGTCGGTTTTGAGAAGGTGAAACACCAGGAGAGCCAGCGGCTTTCTTATGGAATCCGCATGAAGGGAAAAAGCTATCTGGACTGGATTCTGGCAGCTCTTGCCCGTCATAAGGCCATGAAACCTTTGTATGAAGCCTTTGGACAGCAGGCCTATGCACTGAATCCCTGGTATGATGGTCCTGGAGAATTTCTTATCAGAAGAATCTTTCCTCTGGAGCTGGTAGTGGAGGAAACCCAGCTTCGTACAGAAGAGATGCTGAAAAAAGGAGAGCTTCTTATGTGGGACTGCAGCCAGGTATATGACAGAGAACTGCGGGACAGCCTGCAGGAAAGCTTTTCTTATGAATATCCCTATGAAGCCCTTGGACAGATTCCGGCAAAGCTCACAGTTTCTGAGGTGAAGCGGATGCAGCAGATGGAAGAGGAAGACAGTGTGCTTCTGTATGGGGAGGATACAAGTGCCTCAAATATGGGAATACAAGAAAGCTATATTCCGGCTTTTATGCGTGAAGAAGCGGCGGAAGTGGAAGGCGCCCAGCGGGGAACTGCCTATCACCGGATTCTGGAATGTCTGGATTATACTTCTGCGGAAACTTTAGGACAGGTGAAAGAGCAGTTAGAAGCTATGGTTTCCGGCAGAAAACTGACGCCTGCTATGAGAAAGGCAGTAAAAGACCGGGAGATTTATCAATTTGTTCAAAGTCCTCTGGGACAGCGGATGCAGTCTGCCGACAGAAGAGGAGAACTGCATAGAGAGCAGCCTTTTGTAATCAGTGTTTTGGCAAACCAGATAAAGGAAGAATACGATTCCAGAGAAGAAATTCTCATTCAGGGAATTATGGACGCTTATTTTGAGGAAGAGGGAGAACTGGTGCTGGTGGATTACAAGACGGATAAAGTCTGGAATAATAAGATAGAGACATTGGTAGAAAAGTACCAGGTGCAGTTAAGATATTACAGAGAGGCTCTTGAGAGGGTCACAGGGAAAAAGGTGAAGGAAACTTATATTTACTCTTTGCAGATGGGGAAAGCTGTGGAAGTAGTGATGTAAAGGCAAGGCAAAAGGGAATCCGGGTGTGTCCGCTTATAAAGAAGAATGTGCAGACTGTGAGGGCAGCAGTCATGAATATCCGGGGGGGGATCTGTAAGCGTGCGGTTTGGGATACAGATGACGAAGGTTAGTGGCAGGAGAGTTACAAAGGCATTGACAACTGGGAATTACGGGAATTATGAAAAACGTTAGGTATAGGTTTTTAAGCGTATCTTTGTTATAACTAATAGAGAAGGAGTGCGAATGACATGGTTAAAGAAAAAAAACGCCTTCCGGTGGGATTGGAAAATTTTGAGCAGATTATTAACGATAACTACTATTATGTGGATAAGACGGGGCTGATTTCAGAACTGATCCGTAACGGTGGAATGGTGAATCTTTTTACCAGACCAAGACGCTTTGGGAAAACCTTAAATATGAGTATGCTGGAACACTTTTTTTCCATAGAGAGAGACCTGAGTATCTTTGAGGGATTGAAAATTTCAAAAAATACAAAACTGTGTGAAGCGTGTTAGAATATAAGAAACTTTTAGATAGCGGAATGAGTAAAGCTGTATTTTGCAGCGGATTGAAAACTTTATCGGAATTATTGGAGAAACATTATGGAACAAAAGTAGTTCTTTTGATTGATGAGTATGATGTCCCATTAGCAAAAGCATTTGAAAACGGGTATTATAATCAGATGATCTTTTTAATCCGTAGTTTATTGGAACAGGCACTAAAAACCAATAACAGCCTGAAATTTGCAGTAATGACAGGATGCATGCGTATTTCAAAAGAAAGCATCTTTACTGGACTTAATAACCTGAAAGTATTGTCCATTACAGATGAACGGTATGATGAATATTTCGGTTTTACAGATACTGAAGTAAGAGAAATGCTGAAGTATTATGAAATCGAGGATCATTATGAAGAAGTAAAGAACTGGTATGACGGGTATCAGTTTGGCTCTGTAGAATTGTACTGCCCCTGGGATGTATTGAATTACTGTGATAAATTAAAAGACCATGGGGATTCTTTTCCGGAAAACTATTGGATCAATACCAGCAGTAATGATGCTGTCAGGAAATTCATTCAAATGTCCGGTAATTTAAAAACCAGGCGTGAGATTGAAACTCTGCTTGCCGGAGAGGAAATCATAAAAGAAATTCATCAGGAGCTTGTCTATCCAGAAATGTATCAGTCCTTAGAGAACGTCTGGAGCCTGTTGTTTATGACGGGATATTTAACGCAGCGTGGAAGGGTGGATGCAAAACGGTATAAACTTGCGATTCCAAATCTGGAAATCCGGGATATTTTTGAAACACAGATCATGGAATACTTTAAAGAGAGTGTTGCAAAGGATGGAGATACATTAAGCCGATTCTGTGATGCCCTGAAAAACGGTGAGGAAACGAAGGTAGGAGAAATTTTTGAAAGCTACCTGAAAAAGACCATCAGTATCCGTGATACGTTTGTGAGAAAAGCAAGCAAGGAGAACTTTTATCATGGGATACTGCTTGGAATCCTGGGCGTGAAGGAAGAATGGTATGTATCGTCCAATCAGGAAAGCGGCGAAGGATACAGCGATATTATGGTTGAAACTGAAAACAGTGAAACGGCTATTCTTATTGAAGTTAAGTATGCCAATGACGGAAATCTTGATCAGGCTTGTGAACGGGCATTACAACAGATAGAGGAAAAGAAATATGATGAAGAACTCCGGGAGAACGGAGTGGATAAAATTTTAAAATACGGGATTGCATGTTATAGAAAACACTGCAAAGTGAAACAGGCAGAGGAATAATACATCAGAATGAAATCGGGTTATAAATAAAACAATTAATATAAGAATCCTCTTTTCTTTCAAATTATCAGAAAAAGAGGATTCTATATCTTCCCTTATACAGTTTTTCATGCAGTCTGCTGCTCAAACTGAATCCTTCCATCATATTTCTCAAAAAGTTCAGGAAACAGCTTATGGGAAATAGAAATCATGGTGATTCCCTGCATGTTGAGGAGATTATTTTCAATCTGAAAAGCAGTGGCAGAATCCAGGGCAGAAGTGGCTTCGTCCAGAATCAGAACAGGCGCTTCTTTTAACAGGGCACGTGCCAGGCAAATTCTCTGCCCTCTCCTCCAGAGACATTTTTACCGTTCTCCTCAATCATAAAATCCAGTCCTTCTTTCTGGGCTGCCACAAATTTTTCCAGACAGCAGAGTTTCAGAATTTCCTGGATTTTTTCTATTAAAGCACATCAAATAAGAGGAGTGTGAATGAAACTGCGAAAACTCAAGAATGTATTTAGACAATATAAGAAAAGTGATTAATAGGAAGAGAAGGGCAAAAATAAGACTATTTTCACAATTTTACCCAGACAAGGGGCGAAATTTGTGAATTCTGAATGTAAATACCCAGAAATTTGATGAAATATAGAAGAAATTGGGGCACCAGAGGCGCGAAGCCTGTTTTTTTACCCAACACTGGGGCAAGAAAACAAGAAGGTCCGGGATTTTGCCCGGAGCAGTGGATAAAGACCTGGAAATTGCCAAAAAAGATATTTGCAATAGACATAATCCACCTTGAGTTTCCGCAAACTGTAATTCAAAAATGAATATGTCTGCCCAAAGTGCCAATCTGCCGACTTTTTGAAAAATTCAGAATGGCAGTTCTGTGATTAGGGGCACTTTAATAAGCCCCGCCGGAACCGGACTTTGGGAGACATATTTTTTTATGTATTTAAACAGCCAGCTTAAGACAGAGTTGACGGTATGCAGGACGTTTCGTCCGAAACCATAGTCGGATGCCTTCTTTTGCATAGGACAGTATGCCGGAGATGCCTTTTGCCAGCCGATAATAGCAGAAAGATATTTTCACTTTTATGGGATCTGCTGTCTTTATAATAGCAACTTTAAGGGCATTTGTTTCCGGCTTCATGGAAATATGAGCCAGGAATGCCATGCATAAAGTGATATAGAAATTTAAGGCATTGATTGCTTTGAGCTTCCGTACCCGGAAGTTTTCAAATTGAAACATCTGTTTTTTACAGCGGAAATATTCCTCAATGCGCCATCTGGAAAAATAAAGTTTTGCAATCTTTATCACATCGTCTTTCGATTTGATTTCTTTGTTCGTTGCAAGCATCATAGGTAGGTCAGTAATGCCGTAAACAAGGACTAAATAAATATCTTTTCTGGATGCAGTTCAGTTATCTGTACTTTTACATGGGAAAGATAAGCCTCATGCCGCTTCCCTTTGTAGAACAGAGGCAGTTTTACCTTGCCTTTCCTGCGGCTGCGCAGTTCGGTGGCAAATACCCATTTATTATGATACAGGAGCTTCCGCTTTGCAGTCAGACGAATCACATAGTCCTGATTCATGGAATCCAGTTTGAGAAACATCTTGTTATCATCATATCCGCGATCCATGACAAAGGTTGCTTTTTCAAATAAAGCAGCTGCACGTTCCATAGCAGAAAAAGTAATATTGTTGATGGATGTGAAGCCTTTTTCATTTGAAGAATGGGTTTTAGAAAACAGACTGACAGGATGATTGTTGTTGGTAAGGACAGTGGCTTCCGTTACATGATACCCTTTCTTATAGACATTTTTTGTAGAAGTACTCTCAGAGCCATCGCGTACCCAGCCAAGGGATTCGAATTTATAACCATCCGGTTTTACTACGTCACTGTCATCGATATGAATGACAGGATGATCCGGACACCATTTCTTTATGTGGGTCAGGTAGGCTCTCAAAGCATCTTTTGGTGTACCTTTTGACAAATGTCTGGAAAGGCGGTCGACACTGTTGATTTTTTTGGAATGCTCATGTAACTGGTCAACAATGTCTGTAAGGAGACAACTGTTGGAAGCAAGAATACCATAATTCATGTCAGCTATAAACTTTTTTTCCGGTTTGGGAAGCTTTCTGGAAATTTTATTGGAAAAAGTTAAAATTTCCCGTTTCATTTGATAAGTTTTTGATGTACAATTAACCACAGGGAATCCTCCTCTTTTTTGTTTAGTACGATTTTTTTGTGGTGATTAAATTTTACATCAAAAAGGAATAGGATTCCTTATATTTTTGGCATTTTTAAAAAGTTGTTAATAATCAGCAAGGATGATTATAGGTTCTGTGGATAAAACTGCGGAAACTCAAGATAATCCACCTCTTGACAAATATTTTTTTTGTGATATACTTTGAAAATCAAAATAATCTAATTTCAAAATATTTTATCTTAAAACAATTATGCGGAGATGAAGGATGACTGGAAGAATTTTGGGAACCGGCGCTTATGTGCCGGCCAGAACAGTAGAAAATCAGGAACTGGCGAAGGTAGTGGATACCAATGATGCCTGGATTCAGGAACGGACAGGAATTGCCAGACGCCATTTGATAGAAGAGGAAACTACCTCTTATATGGCAGCCCAGGCAGCCAGGGAGGCGCTTTTGCAGGCGGGGATTGCAGGTGAGAATGTGGATTTGATTTTAGTGGCAACCTCCACACCGGACACCATATTTCCCTGTGTGGCATGTGAAGTACAAAAAGAAATAGGGGCAGCCAACAGCCCAGGGTTTGACTTAAATGCAGCCTGCAGTGGTTTCCTTTTTGCTTATCAGACAGCCCAGGCTTATATTCAGGCAGGGCTTTATAAAACTATTTTGGTCATAGGGGCAGACAGCATGTCTCAGGTCATTGACTGGGCAGACCGGGGAACCTGTATTTTGTTTGGAGACGGGGCAGGAGCTGTGGTACTGAGAGCAGAAGCGGGAGGGGTTTCCTTCCACGCAGCCCATTCCAATGGAGCCGGAGGAAACGTGCTTACAGGGCGAAGCCGACACAGGAAAGGCTGGGAAGAGCCAAAGCGCATGGAAGAAACCTTTCTTCATATGGACGGACAGCAGGTGTTCAAGTTTGCAGTGCGGAGTGTGCCGGAGATTGTGGAGGAGCTTTTAAAGCAAGCCCAGATGAAGCAGGAAGACATTGATTATTTCTTCTTGCATCAGGCAAATAAGAGAATCATTGAAGCAGCAGCCAAAAGGATTGGGGCAGAGATTTCCAGATTTCCCATGAATCTTCAGGAATACGGAAATACCTCCGCAGCCAGCATTCCCATTCTTCTGGATGAATGGAACAGGAAGGGGCTGTTAAAAAGAGGAGACAAACTCATACTGGCAGGCTTTGGGGCAGGACTGTCCTGGGCTGGAAGTCTGTTGGAATGGTAACGAAGAAGATGAATCAGGAGAATTGAGAGGATAAAGGAATGAAAACAGCAATTACAGAACTTTTAAACATTGAAGCCCCGGTAATACAGGGCGGCATGGCATGGGTGGCAGAAAATTGCCTGGCAGCAGCGGTTTCTGAGGCCGGAGGTCTTGGAATTATTGGAGCAGCCAGCGCGCCGGCTGAGTGGGTGAGAGAGCAGATTCGTCTGGTGAAAGAAAAGACAGACAAACCTTTTGGGATAAACATTATGCTTATGAGCCCGTATGCAGAGGATGTGGCAAGGGTTGTGGCAGAGGAAAAAGTGCCGGTAGTTACCACAGGAGCCGGTTCTCCTGAGAAATACATGAAGATGTGGAAAGAAGCCGGAATCAAGGTGATTCCAGTGGTTGCTTCTGTGGCTCTGGCAAAACGTATGGAGCGTTGTGGTGCAGACGCTCTGGTGGCAGAGGGAACTGAGGCAGGAGGACATATTGGTGAGAACACCACCATGGTGCTGGTGCCACAGATTGCAGATGCAGTGAGCATTCCTGTTATTGCAGCGGGAGGCATCGCAGATGGCAGAGGAATGGCGGCAGCTTTTATGCTGGGAGCACAAGGCGTACAGATTGGAACACGCTTTGTAGCATCACAGGAAGCACAGGTTCATGAAAACTATAAGAATTATATTGTAAAGGCAAAGGACATTGATTCCAGAGTTACAGGACGAAGCACCGGACATCCGGTAAGAGCCCTGAGAAACCAGATGACAAAGACCTATCTGGAAAAAGAGCAGGCTGGTGTTCCTTTTGAGGAACTGGAGCTTCTGACCCTGGGAAGTCTTAGAAAAGCAGTGGTAGAAGGGGATGTGGTAAACGGAAGTGTTATGGCAGGACAGTCCGCAGCCATGATTCACGATATCCTCCCCTGTAAAGAAATTATAGAAAAGCTCATTGCACAGGCAGAAACAGTGATGAAAGGAATGGGAAATCATGAGTAAGATTGCATTTATGTTTCCGGGACAGGGCGCCCAGATTGCCGGAATGGGAAAGGATTTTTACGAACACAGCCAGACCGCCAGGGATATTATAGACGAAGCATCGGAAAACCTGAAGCTGGATATGAAAAAACTTTGTTTTGAAGAAAATGAGAAGCTTCACCAGACGGAATACACTCAGGCAGCTATGGTAACTGTTTGCATGGCAATGGAGCAGGTATTAAGAGAGAGAAACCTGAAACCAGAGGTTACCGCAGGGTTAAGTCTTGGGGAATACTGCGCTATTGCTTCCTCAGGAGGGATGAAAATTCAGGAGGCCATTTGGGCGGTGCGTAAAAGAGGAATTCTTATGGAACATGCAGTTCCGGGAGGCAAAGGCGCCATGGCAGCAGTGCTTGGCATGAAGGCTGAAGAAGTGGATGCAGGAATTGCAGGGATAGAGGGAGTCAGTGTTGCCAATTATAACTGCCCGGGACAGATTGTGATTACCGGCTGGAAGGAGCAGGTGGAGCAGGCGGCAGTAGTTTTAAAAGAAGCAGGAGCCAGACGGGTACTGCCATTAAAGGTCAGCGGACCCTTCCATTCTCCTATGTTAAAGGAAGCGGGAAATTCTCTGAGAGAGGTTTTAGACGAAATCACATTTTCAGAACTGCAGATTCCCTATGTTACCAATGTAACTGGAAACTATGTGACAGATATCAGAGAAACCAAAGACCTGCTGGTACAGCAGATTGCAGCTCCTGTTTACTGGCAGCAGAGTGTAGAGAATATGATTAAAAATGGTGTGGACACTTTTGTGGAAATTGGCTCGGGACGTACCTTGTCCGGATTTTTGAAGAAAATCAGCCGGGAAGTAACCTGTTATCAGGTGGGAACCTGGGAAGAAGCAGAAAAGGTAGGGAATGCATTATGTTAGAGAAGAAAGTGGCAGTGGTCACAGGAGCTTCCAGAGGGATTGGAAGAGCCATTGCAAAAAGGCTGGCAGCGGATGATATTTTTGTGATTATCAATTATCGTGGAAATAAAGAACAGGCAGCAAAGGTAAAGAAAGAAATTGAAGAGCAGCAGGGACAGGCAGAAATCTATGCTTGTGATGTGTCTGATTATGCTGCCTGTGAGAGGTTTTTCCAGGAGATTATTAAGACTTACGGAAGGCTGGATATTTTGGTGAACAATGCAGGAATTACCAGAGACGGTCTGGTGATGAAAATGTCTGAGGAAGATTATGATGCTGTGCTGCAGACCAATTTAAAGGGGCCATTTCATGGAATACGTTTTGCTTCCAGACAGATGTTAAAGCAAAGAGGCGGACGGATTATTAACATTTCTTCGGTATCCGGAGTGATGGGAAATGCAGGGCAGGCAAACTATTGCGCAGCCAAGGCCGGGGTCATTGGACTTACCAAATCTGCGGCCAGAGAACTGGCCTCCAGAGGAATTACGGTGAATGCAGTGGCACCGGGATTTATTACCACAGATATGACAGAGGTGCTTTCTGAGGAGGTACAAAAACAGGTGCAGACACAGATTCCTCTGAAAAAGTTTGGAAATCCGGAAGATGTGGCAGAGGCAGTGGCATTTCTGGCATCCGAAAGAGCCGGATATATTACCGGACAGGTGCTTTGTGTAGACGGCGGCATGGCCATGTAGAGAAAGGGAACATACATGAAAAAAAGAGTAGTGGTTACAGGACTGGGAGCTGTGACTCCCATTGGAAATACAGTGGAAGAATTCTGGAAGGGAATCCGCAGAGGCGAAGTGGGAATCGGTCCTATTACCAGGTTTGATACTTCCGATTATAAAGTAAAACTGGCAGCAGAAGTAAAAGGATTTTCTCCAAAGGATCGCATGGATTTCAAAGCAGCAAAGCGCATGGAAACCTTTTCCCAGTATGCGGTAGCAGCAGCAAAGGAAGCTTTTGAAGATGCAGGATTGAATATGGAAGAAGAAAATCCTTACCGGGCAGGGGTGATTATTGGTTCTGGTATTGGAAGTCTTCAGACAGTAGAGAGTAATTATGAGAAAATTTTAACGAAAGGACCTTCCAGGGTGAATCCTCTTATGGTGCCTTTGATGATTGCCAACATGGCGGCAGGCAATGTGTCTATCCAACTGGGATTTCAGGGAAAATGTACCAACGTGGTGACTGCCTGTGCTTCTGGTACCCACTGCATTGGAGATGCCTTTCGGGCTATTGCTTACGGAGATTTAGATATTTGCGTGGCAGGAGGAACCGAGAGCAGCATTTGTCCTACCGGAGTGGCAGGGTTTACAGCCCTGACAGCCCTTTCCACATCCCAGGACCCTAAGAGAGCCTCCATTCCCTTTGACAAAGACAGAGATGGATTTGTCCTGGGAGAAGGCGCTGGAGTTGTGATGCTGGAAGAACTTGAGCATGCTCAGAAAAGAGGGGCGAAGATATACGCAGAAATCGTTGGCTATGGAGCCACAGCAGATGCTTACCATATTACTTCTCCTGCAGAAAACGGGGAAGGAGCAGGTATGGCTATGAAGCTGGCCATGGAGGAAGCAGGCGTTTCCCCGGAAGAGATTGATTATATTAATGCCCATGGAACCAGCACCCACCACAATGATTTGTATGAGACAAGAGCCATCCGCTATGCTCTGGGAGAGGCAGCAGATCAGGTGGTGGTAAACTCCACAAAATCCATGATTGGACATCTGCTTGGAGCAGCGGGGGGAGTTGAGTGCGTGGTATGTGTGAAGAGTATTCAGGAAGGATTTATCCACCAGACCATGGGAACCAGAGAGACAGATGGGGAGTGCGATTTGAATTACGCTATTGGCGCTCCTGTGGAAAAAGAAGTCAACTATGCGCTTACCAATTCCCTGGGATTTGGGGGACATAATGCGTCACTTTTGTTAAAGAAATATGAAGGGTAGAGTAAGAAAATGAACGTGGAACAAATCGTAGAACTGATTCAGGCGGTATCTGCCTCCTCTGTGGGGGAACTGAATTATGAAGAGGGAGGCGTGAAGCTTTCCCTAAAAAAAGAGAAAAATAAAATCAAGACAGAAACAGAGACAGTGCCTTCAGTTGCAGTGCAGCAGGAACCGGAGGGAAAGAAACCGACCACAGAATCTGAGAAAAAAGGAAACTATATTACCTCTCCGCTGGTAGGTACGTTTTATGCGGCCCCTTCGGAAAACGGGGAGCCTTTTGTACAGGTGGGAGACCAGGTGCAGGAGGGTACGGTACTTGGAATTGTGGAAGCTATGAAGCTTATGAATGAAATTGAAAGTGAAGTTCATGGTGTGATTGAGGAAATTCTGGTGGAAAACGGGGAGCCTGTGGAATATGGACAGCCGCTTTTCCTGGTGAAATAGAGAGGGAGCAGAGTATGAAATCATTAAATATAAAGGAAATTCAGGAGATTATTCCTCACCGTCATCCTTTTTTACTGCTGGATGCCATTGAGGATTATGAGCCTGGAGAGTATGCAGTGGGTTATAAATGTGTGACTTACCGGGAGGATTTTTTCAAAGGACATTTTCCAGAGAAGCCGGTTATGCCAGGGGTTTTGATTATTGAAGCTCTTGCCCAGGCAGGGGCAGTGGCAATTTTAAGCATTCCTGAAAATCAGGGGAAAATTGCCTTTTTCGGAGGCATTCAGAAATGTCGTTTCAAAGGCATGGTGGTTCCGGGAGATAAGCTGAAATTAGAGACCAGAATTATTAAGAGAAAAGGCCCTCTGGGAGTGGGGGAAGCGGTTGCTTCTGTAGATGGAAAAGTAGTAGCCAGCGCGGAACTTACCTTTATGGTAGGGGATGAGTAGAGGATAAGGGACATGATTGAAAAAATATTAATTGCCAACCGGGGTGAGATTGCAGTGCGGATTATCCGCGCCTGCAGGGAGATGGGAATTGAGACGGTAGCTGTTTATTCTGAGGCAGACAGGGAAGCCCTGCATACCCAGCTTGCAGATGAGGCAGTGTGTATTGGACCGGCGGCTTCTTCTGAGAGTTATCTTAGTATGGAGCGGATTTTAAGCGCAGCGATTGTGACCGGGGCAGATGCTATTCATCCAGGCTTTGGATTTTTGTCAGAGAACAGCAAATTTGCCCAGCTTTGCAAAACCTGCGGTTTAACCTTTATCGGACCTTCCCCGGAGGTGATTGAACGTCTGGGGAATAAATCCATGGCCAAGAAAACCATGGAAGAGGCAGGGGTTCCGGTGATTCCGGGAAACAGTATCAGTGTATATACCGTGGAGGATGGACTGAAACATGCCAGGGAGGCAGGCTATCCGGTTATGATTAAGGCTGCCCTTGGAGGCGGGGGAAAAGGAATGCGTACTGCGTGTTCCCCGGAAGAATTTGAGAACAGTTTTCACATGGCGCAGACAGAGGCAAGAAATGCCTTTGGAGATGATGCCATGTATATCGAGCATTTTGTAGAACGCCCGAGACATATTGAATTTCAGATTTTAGCGGATGATTACGGAAATGTAGTGCATCTGGGAGAGCGAGACTGCTCTATTCAGAGAAACCACCAGAAGCTCATAGAAGAATCTCCGTCTCTGGCCTTAAGCGAAGAACTTCGTCGGAAAATGGGAGAAGCCGCTGTAAAAGCAGCTAAAGCCGCAGGCTATACCAATGCGGGAACCATTGAATTTCTCCTGGAGCCAAACGGAGCCTTTTATTTTATGGAGATGAATACCAGAATCCAGGTGGAGCATCCGGTGACTGAGTGGGTGACTGGTCTTGATTTGGTAAAAGAACAGATTCGCATTGCCTCAGGAGAAAAATTGCAGATAACCCAGGAAGATATTGTTTTAAAAGGTCATGCCATAGAGTGCAGAATCAATGCTGAGGATCCAAAACACAACTTCCGTCCATCTCCGGGAATCATTACGGATTTATATCTGCCGGGAGGAAAAGGTGTGCGGGTGGACACTGCCATTTACAGTGGCTATGAGATTCCTCCTTATTATGATTCCATGCTGGCAAAGCTCATTGTACATGGGGAAAACCGCCAGGAGGCAATTCTGAAAATGCGAAGCGCTCTTGGGGAAGTGATTATTGAAGGAATTCAGACCAATGTGGACTATCAGTATGAAATTTTGCATCACCCGGATTTTGTAGAGGGCACCATAGACATTGAATTTATTAATCAAATGGAAAGTCAGTAAGAGGAACAAGACATGAAGCTGCAGAATATGTTTAAGAAAATCAGAAAAACAGGAAATTCCACCAGAGAGAACAGGCCGGAAGTCCCTCAGGGACTTTTGAAAAAATGTAACAAATGTCAGGCCGCTATTTTCACAGAAGATGTAAAAAGAGCAGGATATATCTGTCCAAAATGTCATGGATATTTCCGGGTTCACGCAAGAGAACGTATCCGTATGATTGCGGATGAGAATACCTTTGAAGAGTGGGATGCCAGAATGGAATTTGTAAACCCTCTGCAGTTTAAAGGATACGAAGGAAAGGTAAAGAACCTTCAGGAAAAAACAGGGCTTGACGAGGCGGTTCTTACAGGAAAGGCAAAGATTGGCGGTCATGAAACAGTAATTGCTGTGTGTGATGGAAGATTTCTCATGGCAAGCATGGGCCAGATTGTGGGAGAGAAGATTACCAGAGCTGTGGAGCGGGCTACCAAAGAGAAATTGCCTGTCATTATTTTTGCCTGCTCCGGGGGCGCCAGGATGCAGGAGGGCATGGTTTCCCTCATGCAGATGGCAAAAACAGCGGCAGCGCTGAAACGTCACAGTGAGGCAGGGCTTCTCTATGTGTCTGTTCTTACAGACCCAACTACAGGCGGAGTAACAGCCAGTTTTGCTATGCTTGGGGATATTATTCTGGCAGAGCCCCAGGCGCTCATTGGATTTGCAGGGCCGAGAGTCATTGAGCAGACCATAGGAGAAAAACTGCCAAAAGGATTTCAGAGAGCAGAATTCTTGTTGGAACATGGTTTTCTGGATCGGATTGTGGAGCGCCACGAAATGCGCCAGGTGCTGTGTGAGATTTTGAGACTGCACGAAGTGCAGGAGGATGTATCTGGAGAAGTGCAGCAGAAGTCGGAACTGTCCGGAGAAGTGTTACACAAGTTGGAGTTATCCGGGAACATGCAGCGGAAGTTGGATTTTTCTGAAGAAGTACAGCAGAAATCTCCGAAAACTGCCTGGGAGCGGGTGCAGATTTCCAGACAAAAGGGTCGGCCTGTGGGACAGGATTACATTGAGCAGTTGTTCCCGGATTTTCTGGAATTTCATGGGGATCGCTATTTTGGAGATGACCCGGCAATTATAGGGGGAATTGCTTCTTTTTGCGGCCAGAAGGTAACGGTGCTGGCTCAGGCAAAAGGAAAGAGTACCAGGGAAAATGTAGAGCGCAATTTTGGTATGCCTTCCCCGGAAGGATACCGAAAAGCTTTGCGGCTTATGAAACAGGCAGAAAAGTTTGGCCGTCCTGTTTTGTGCTTTGTGGACACACCGGGAGCGTTTTGCGGTTTAGAAGCAGAGGAGCGTGGGCAGGGGGAAGCCATTGCCCGCTGTTTGTTTAAAATGTCAGATTTGAAGGTGCCAGTGCTTTCTCTGGTAATCGGAGAAGGGGGAAGCGGCGGCGCCCTTGCCATGGCGGTTGCCAATGAGGTGTGGATGATGGAAAATGCCATTTACAGCGTACTTTCTCCGGAAGGTTTTGCCAGTATTTTGTGGAAAGACAGCTCCAAAGCAAAGGAAGCGGCGGAAGTGATGAAGCTTACTGCAGGGGATTTGAAGAAGCTGGGAATCATTGAAAAAGTCATTCAGGAACCAGGAACTTATACTGTAGACACTATGGAGCCGGTGACCAGAAAGCTGTCTTTGGAAATCTGCCATTGGCTTAAGAAGTGGGAAGGCGCTTCGGCGGAAGAAATGACACACCAGCGTTATGAACGTTTCAGAAAGATGTAAGCAAATGTAAGCAGGATATAAAAAACTGCAGAAAGAAGAAAGTATGAAGAACTTGAAAATAGGAAATAAGACCACCTCTGTGCCCCTGATTCAAGGAGGCATGGGGGTGGGTATCAGCCTGGGAAGACTTGCCGGAAGTGTGGCAAAGGCAGGGGGAGTCGGAGTGATTTCCACCGCCCAGATTGGCTACCGGGAACCGGATTTTCACAGGAATACAGAACAGGCCAATCTCAGAGCCATAGAAAAAGAAATGCAGAAAGCCAGAGAAATTTCACCTGACGGCATTATCGGTTATAATGTTATGACAGCTCTTCGGGAACAGGAATCACATGTGAGGGCAGCAGTAAGAGCAGGGGCAGACATTATTTTCTCAGGGGCCGGGATTCCGGCAAAGCTGCCGGAGTATGTGGAAGGAAGTCATACAAAAATTGCGCCCATTGTTTCTACTGCGCGCTCTGCCAAGGTGGTGCTGAAATACTGGGACAGGAAGTATCACAGAACTGCGGATTTGATGGTGGTAGAAGGTCCTTTGGCAGGAGGGCATCTGGGATTTTCCAAAGAAGAGCTGGATGGGTGGAAACCAGGGGCTTATGAGGAAGAATTCCGGGGCATCCGGGAAGTTGTGAAAACCTATGAAAAAAAATATCACTGCCAGATTCCCCTTGTGGCGGCAGGAGGTATCTGGGATGCTCATAAGGTAGAAGAAATGGAGAAGCTGGGCGCAGATGCAGTGCAGGTAGCAACCAGATTTATTCCCACAAAAGAATGTGATGCAGATATCCGCTATAAAGAAGCCTTTCTTCAGGCAAAGGAAGAGGATATCAGCATTGTGAAAAGCCCGGTGGGTATGCCGGGAAGAGCCATTTTGAATCCTTTTATGAAGCGGGTTATGAAGGGGGAGCAGATTCCCCACAGCCCATGTCACCGCTGTCTGGAGGGCTGTCATCCTGGAGAGATTCCATACTGCATTACAGACAGCCTCATAGCCGCCGCCAGAGGAGATGTGGAGCATGGACTGCTGTTTTGCGGCGCCTGTGGATGGAAAGCAGAAAAAATAGAGACCGTGGAGGAAGTTGTGGCCTCCTTGTTTCCGAACAATGGAAAATAGAAGATAGAGAAAGAGGACTGTTACACGTTTGGGTGTGGATAGTCCTCTTTTTTTGCTTAATGGTGCTGGACAGATGTTATCCTGTGAAGGGATTGGGCAAAAGGCTGTAATTTTTTCCTTTTTTGCCCACAGTATGTAGTAAAAACTTGAGTATTTCTTTCATAATGCCCCCATTTTGGCAAATTTGAGACTTTTTTGGGTAATTCAAGTATCAATGAATGATTTTTTGCCCACAGTGTGGGGCAAAAACTTGTAAATTTCCTCAGTCTTGCCCATTTCTACGGAAAATGAAAAGGGAAGAAAAGAGGTATTCAAGTGACTTTCGAGAAATTTTTCTTTCAAAAATCTTTAGAATTTCTTTCGTATAATATCGTTGACAATATGATATTATATGTTATATAGTATTAAATATAAAATAGTATTGCGTAGAAAACAATATTGCATGAATAAGAAATGAGGTGACAGCATGGTTTTTAATACAGGAGCAGCGTTGCTGGATGCCATTGTTCTGGCAGTTGTGTCCAAAGAAAGTGAAGGAACCTATGGGTACAAAATTACCCAGGATGTCCGGCAGGCTTTAGAGGTTTCTGAGTCCACCTTATATCCCGTACTGCGCAGGCTTCAAAAAGATGAATGCCTGGAAACGTATGACAAGGAATATGGCGGACGGAACCGCAGATATTATAAAGTAACAGAAAAGGGTATGGTGCAGCTAAATTTGTACAGGGATGAATGGCGAAACTATTCAACAAAAATCAGTAAATTGTTCGAGGGAGGTAGAATGGAATGAACAAAACAGAGTTTTTAGAGCAACTGGAGCGGCTGCTGTGGGATATTTCCTGCCAGGAGCGGGAAGAAGCTCTGGATTTCTATAGAAGTTATTTTGAAGATGCAGGGGAAGAAAACGAAGCCCAGGTAATTCAGGAACTTGGAAGTCCGGGAAAGGTTGCAGCGATTATTAAGGCAGACCTGGAAGATGGCAGAGAAGGAACCGGGGAAGAACATGGGGAGTACACAGAATCCGGCTATCAGGATGAACGTTTCCGGGAAGATCATGTGCCGGAAAAAGCACAGGAGAGAACAGGAAATTCAGAAAGTACAGAAAATACAGAGGATTCCAGAAGAAGCCAGCAGGGTTCCTATACCAATTACCGTTATACAGGAAGGGAACACAGACACCAGAAAAGCGGAATATCCTGGCCGCTTATCATTGTAATTGGTCTGATAGGAATTGTAGCGCTGCCGGTCTTCCTGGGAATTGGAGGCGGAGCCTTCGGTCTGTTAGCAGGCCTGTTTTTGGGAATTATAGGAATTGTCCTGGGCTTGTTTTTCGGAGGCATTGGTTGTCTTGTAGGAGGCGTTGCAGGAATTGTTCATACGCTGCTGTATCAGCTTTCCCAACCTGCAACAGCTATGGCAGCGGCAGGTATCAGCCTGATTGCGCTGGCTATTGGAATTGTATGTATTCTGGGTTTTATCTGGCTGGTATTTAAGGCATTTCCTGTAGTATTCCGCTGGTGTGTTGATACAATTCAAAGGATTTTTCACAGAGGAAATGAAGGAGGTGACCGTATATGAAGAAATTTACAAAGATTTGTTTGATTACAGCCCTGGTGCTGGCTGTTGCAGGGGCGGTTTTGACCGGCGCAGGCATGGTGTCTGGTGCCTCTTTTCAGAAATTTGCTGAAAATATGGAGAAAAGCGGAGTTGGTTACACAAATAAAATCTACTGGCTGGACCGTATTGATGAGCGTATGGAACACTTTGAAGACCGTGTGGAACACTACTCAGAGAAATGGGAAGAAAAATGGGATGATGATCACTGGGAGAATGAAGAGGCATATACGGAAACAAGGTCTTTTGAAGTCTCCAGGGTGGAGTGCCTTATTGTAGAGGCATACGCGGGAAGCATAGAAATCAAACCAGGAACAGGAGACGAAATCAAAATTTCCAACCTTACAGATATGGACACTGTAGAATTTGAAGAAGATGACAGGGAATTGTATGTTTCCAGGGAAAATGAAGAAGATAACCAGGAGGCTTTAGTCATTGAAATACCTGAGGAAAAAGTCTTTCAGGAGCTGTATTTGACCTCCAGTGCTTCCAATGTGGTTGTGCGTGGAAAAATCCAGGCAAAAGAAACTACTTTGTGTGCAGAAGCGGGAAAGCTGAAAGTGGAGCTTTTAGACAGCAGGGAAACAGATATGGAATGTGATGCCGGAAAGCTAATTGTGAAGCATACGCAGAAACTGGCAGACTATACTGTGGACATGGAAACAGACGCCTGCAAGGTAAACCTGGATCGGGAAACCTACAGCGGATGGCAGGAAGGCAGCTTTGGCGCCCAAAATGCTGACAAACATATTGATATAGAAGGAAATGCCGGAAGTATTGTTATTTCCTTCGAATAATAGAAGAAAAAGATAGAAGGGAGACTTAGATATGTCTGATAAACGTTTATACCGTTCCTCTGTAAATTATATGCTCACAGGAGTATGTGGGGGAATTGCAGAATATTTTAACATTGATCCTACTTTGGTGAGACTGGCATGGGTGATTTTCACCTGCGCAAGCTTCGGGGCAGGCGTGGTAGCTTATATTGTAGCATCCATTGTGATTCCAAAGTAGTTTTTCCAAAATTGTATAAAGTATAAGAAAAAGGCCATACTCCCAATAGGAAAGGAGTGTGGCTTTTAAATGTCAAAAAAGAAAGAGCAGCCAATTGATCTTCAGAAAGTGCCGGAAGAAGAAAAACTAAAATATGAAATCGCAGAAGAACTGGGGCTTTTGGATAAAGTCCTGGAAACCGGCTGGAAAAGTCTGTCCGCCAAGGAAACAGGTCGCATTGGCGGACTTATGACAAAGCGCAGACGGGAAGAAAAAAAGAACTAAGGTAAAAAGGAAACTTCCAGTTGTACCGGCTGATGGTCTGTATACTGGAAGTCCTCATTTAAGACCTTTATTTCAGTTACTTCCAGATTATCCGACACAATAAAACCGTCAATCACATACACCTGAGAGGTGTCATAGGAGCCTGTATAAGGCTGGTTCAGCAGCCGGCAGGTGGGATAGGAATCATCCACTGCAAAGGAAAAATGTTCTGGCAGCGTATTCTTCTTCCAGCTTTTCTGCCAGCATTTTACTCTGGGCAATCTTGCCCTCTCCGCTGTCATAGGCTTCCAGATGAAAATTCAATAGTACCAGTTCCGCATCCGTTCCCTCAAGAGGAACTCTGGTTTCCAGCATACACCGCTTGAGATTGCAGGTTTTCACCGGCCAGGAGAAGGATTCCGGCAGGGAAATTCTGGAAGAACTGCTGGTCTGCAAGCCAGTAAGCGTGAGAATCCCGCTGTCCACTTTTCCAATGGGAGGCAGTGGATAAGGCACAAAATCACAGAGAAAATTTCTGCCAAAGGCGCTGTCCATGCCAAGGGTTTCTTCATAGAAATCCTGTTGATTGATGTGAAAGGAACGTTTGGAATCCAGATCCACTTCCTGAAGAAAATAAACATCAGCATCAGAAGCAGAGAGAAACTTTCCAATACCATGCAGATTTTTCTCTACCTGCTTCTGGTTTATCCGGCTGTACCCGGATTCCTCCGTCCATGAAGAAATCCTCCGAAGCATCCAGGCTTCCGTAACCGGTGTTGCAGGTAAGAATTCTAAGAGAATCTTCCACAGAAAGCGTTTTTTCTCCGGATGGGGTGTCTGTGGTTTCTATTGGTTTTGGGCGATATTCCCGTAGGGTAAAGAACAGAAGTACGCCAAGAATCAGACCCATGAGAACCAGCAGAAACATCCCCATACCTTTTAAATATTTCTTTGTTTTTGCCATATGGTTACCTCACTTTTTCATGAAATTTAACTTTATTTTAACATGAGAAAATCCCAGGGAACAAGGAGAAATCCAGGAGATTTAGAAAGAATTTAGAATTTGCAGACTTGACAAAGCAGGTGATTGTGCTTATGATAAGGGACATAGAAAAAATGGTGATGAGAAAGAGGAGTACATCCCGGAAACTTGCAGAGAGAACAATTCACTGGCTGGAAGATTGTTTAAGGGAAAAGGATGGAAGGTAGCTTTTGAACCGGAGAACTGAAGGAGAGTGTGGCAGAAGCCATGATTCTGGCTGGGTAGGTTTTCCCGGGGGTTCCCGTTACAGAACTTTTGAGTGATAAATAAAGGTGGTACCGCGATAACAGTCGCCCTTTGTAACTATAGGAATGGTTATGAGGGGTATTTTTTTATCCCTCAGAAGAGACAGGAGGATATGATGAGCAAAGAACTTGCAAAAACCTACGATCCAAAAGGGTTGGAGGATCGGATTTATCAGAAGTGGCTGGATAACAAATATTTCCATGCAGAAGTAAACAGAGACAAGAAACCATTTACCATTGTAATGCCCCCGCCAAATGTAACCGGGCAGCTTCATATGGGACATGCCCTGGACGAGACCATGCAGGACATTCTTATCCGCTTTAAGAGAATGCAGGGTTATGAAGCCCTGTGGCAGCCGGGAACAGATCATGCAGCCATTGCCACAGAGGTTAAGGTTATTGAGAAACTGAAAGAACAGGGCATTGATAAAAACGAAATCGGAAGAGAAGAATTCCTGAAACATGCCTGGGAATGGAAGGAAGAGTACGGCGGAAAAATCATCAATCAGTTGAAAAAGCTGGGCGCATCCGCTGACTGGGACAGAGAACGTTTCACAATGGACGAAGGCTGTTCCAAGGCAGTACAGGAAGTTTTCATTAAATTATATGAAAAAGGTTATATTTACAAAGGTTCCAGAATCATCAACTGGTGTCCGGTTTGCCAGACTTCCATTTCTGATGCAGAAGTAGAACATGAGGACCAGGACGGATTTTTCTGGCACATTAATTATCCGGTTGTGGGAGAAGAAGGACAGTTTGTAGAAATTGCTACCACACGTCCGGAAACCCTTCTTGGAGATACTGCTGTGGCTGTGAATCCAGAGGATGAGCGTTACAAACACCTCATTGGAAAGATGCTAAAACTGCCTCTTACAGACAGAGAAATTCCGGTGGTTGCAGATGAATATGTAGATAAAGAATTTGGAACAGGCTGCGTGAAGATTACACCTGCCCATGACCCCAATGACTTTGAAGTAGGAAAACGCCATAACCTGCCGGAAATCAATATTATGAATGATGATGCTACCATGAATGAACTCTGTGGCAAGTATACGGGCATGGATCGCTATGAAGCCAGAAAAGCTATGGTAGAAGATTTAAAAGAACTGGGACTTCTGGTAAAAGTGGTTCCTCATTCTCATAATGTAGGAACTCATGACCGCTGCGGCACAACCGTAGAGCCTATGATTAAACCACAGTGGTTTGTAAGAATGAAGGAAATGGGCGAAGCTGCCATTCAGACATTACAGGAAGGAAACCTGAAATTTGTTCCTGACCGTTTTGATAAAATTTACATGCACTGGCTGGAAAATATCCGCGACTGGTGTATTTCCCGTCAGCTCTGGTGGGGACACAGAATTCCGGCTTATTACTGTGATGAGTGCGGAGAAACCGTAGTGGCAAGAGAAATGCCTGGTAAATGTCCAAAATGTGGCTGTACTCACCTGACACAGGATGAAGATACTCTGGACACCTGGTTCTCCTCCGCATTGTGGCCTTTCTCTACCTTAGGATGGCCGGATAAAACCGAAGAAATGGAATATTTCTATCCGACAGACGTTCTGGTAACCGGATATGACATTATTTTCTTCTGGGTTATCCGTATGGTATTCTCAGGTCTGGAGCAGACCGGAAAAACACCATTCCATCACGTACTGATTCATGGTCTGGTGAGAGATTCCCAGGGACGGAAAATGAGTAAATCCCTTGGAAATGGTATCGACCCGCTGGAAATCATTGACCAGTATGGAGCAGATGCTCTGCGTCTTACCCTGATGACCGGAAATGCTCCCGGAAATGATATGCGTTTCTACATGGAACGTGTGGAAGCCAGCAGAAACTTTGCAAATAAGGTATGGAATGCATCCAGATTTATTATGATGAATCTGGAAAAAGCAGAGGTTCCGGCTGAGATTAATCTGGAAACCCTTACCAGCGCTGATAAGTGGATTCTGTCCAAGGTAAACACTCTGGCAAAAGATGTAACAGAGAACCTGGATAAATATGAGCTTGGTATTGCAGTTCAGAAGGTTTATGATTTCATCTGGGAAGAGTTCTGTGACTGGTATATTGAAATGGTAAAACCAAGACTTTACAATGACGAGGATACCACAAAAGCAGCAGCACTTTGGACCTTGAAGACCGTTCTTGCAAATGCGCTGAAAATGCTTCATCCATACATGCCATTTATTACAGAAGAAATCTTTTGTACCCTGTGTCCGGAAGAAGAATCCATTATGATTTCTTCCTGGCCGGAATTTAAGACAGAGTGGGATTTCAAGGCTGACGAAGAAGCAGTGGAAATCATTAAGGAAGCAGTCAGAAGCATCCGTAATGTCCGCACAGGAATGAACGTACCTCCAAGCAAGAAAGCTAAGGTATTTGTAGTTTCTGAAGACGAGGCAGTTAGAAATGTATTTGAAAATGGTAAAGTATTCTTTGCCTCACTGGGATATGCCAGTGAAGTTCTGGTACAGGCGGACAAAGAGGGGATTGACGAGGACGCTGTATCAGCAGTAACCGGAAAGGCTGTTATCTACATGCCTTTTGCAGAACTGGTTGATATTGAAAAAGAGATTGAGAGATTGAAAAAGGAAGAGGAGAAACTCACAAAAGAGCTGGCCCGCGTAAACGGTATGTTAAGCAACGAACGTTTCATCAGCAAGGCGCCTGAGGCTAAAATTGCCGAGGAAAGAGAAAAACTGGAGAAATACACCAACATGATGGAACAGGTGAAACAGCGTCTGGCACAGCTTCTGTAAACCCTTAGGAGATAAACATTTATGAAAGAAATTAGAAAGGTATTCTGCCTGAAATATCTGAACATGTTTTCCGTGCCTCTTCAATTCCTGGCAGTGTGCGTAGGATATTATTTCATTGAGGCCATATCCAGACATTCTCTTTTTAGTGCCATGGATTTTATGACAGAACGCCCTCTGGTGTTTTTGTATAATGCATTTTTGATTTTTACAACAACGTTGATTGTTTACTTATTTAGAAGAAGAGTATTCTGGAGAACCATTCTCTTTATTTTCTGGATGGGACTTGGAATTATTAACGGGATTCTGCTTTCTACCAGAGTTACACCTTTTACGGGACCTGACTTGCATCTGATTACCGATGCTTTTGAGATTGCAGACCGTTATCTGTCACCCTTCTTTTTTGTGGTTGTTGTGATTTTATTCGTTCTGGCGATTCTGGGGCTGATTTGGCTCTTTATAAAAGGGCCAAAGTATCAGGGGAAAATGAGCTACAAGTGGAATGTTCCACTGATTTTGGCAGGGGTGCTGGCATTTGCCGGCACTACCAAGCTGGCTCTTGATAAAAGGGTGCTTTCCAATTACTTTGGAAATATTGCCTTTGCCTATGAAGACTATGGATATCCTTACTGCCTGGCAACCACAGTGTTTAATACCGGAATCGGCATGCCAAGAGGATATAATGAAAAAACCATTGATGAAATCGAAAAAAGTACAGAGACACTTCCGGAAACAGGAGAGAAACGTCCGAACATTTTGTTTTTACAGTTGGAATCCTTCTTTGATCCTACTTTAGTAGAGTTTCTGGATGTTTCAGAAGATCCCATTCCTACCTTCCGGAAATTTATGGAAGAATATTCTTCCGGATACTTTAAGGTTCCTTCTGTTGGAGCCGGTACTGCAAATACAGAATTTGAGACCATTACTGGTATGAGCATGCGCTATTTCGGACCGGGAGAATATCCATATAAGGGAATTTTAAAAGAAACTACCTGCGAGAGCGCTGCTTATGTATTAAAAGACCTGGGCTACCGCACCCATGCCATTCACAATAATGAAGCCAATTTCTATGGAAGAAAAAATGTATTTGCCAACCTGGGCTTTGATACCTTTACTTCAGAGGAATATATGGCTGAGCAGGATGATACCAATCCCAATGACTGGATGCGGGACAGAAATCTTACCAAGTATATTATGCAGGCGCTTGAGGAAACCGATGATCCGGATTATATTTATACCATTTCTGTTCAGGGACATGGAGATTATCCGGAAGAGCCTATGATTGATAATCCAAAGATTAAGGTTTCAGGAGGCAGTTCCCAGGCGGAAAACTATAAATGGGAATATTATTGTAATCAGATATACGAAATGGATCAGTTTGTAAAAGAACTGACAGATACCCTTTCTAAATGGGATGAAGATGTGGTTCTGGTTATGTACGGAGACCATCTTCCTACCATGGGGCTGAACGTAACAGATGTGGAGAATAAATATTTGTTCCAGACGGAATATGTAATCTGGGATAATATGGGGCTGGAGAAAAAGGATAAAAACCTGGCAGCTTATCAGATGGCAGCAGAGGTAATGGATCAGGTAGGAATTCATGAGGGAAATGTATTCCGTTTTCATCAGGCAAGAAGAAACACCAAGAACTATCAGGTAGACCTGGAAAGTCTCCAGTATGATATTCTCTACGGGGATAAATATGTTTATGATGGCACGAACCCCTTTGAGCGTGTGAAAACCAATTTGGGTGTGAAGAATGCAGAGCTTCACAGCATTGAGAAAATTGCAGAGGGCCGCTATTATATTAATGGAGCGAACTTCACTCAGTCAGCCTTTTTGGAAATCAATGGAGAACTTTATGAAGCGAATTTCATTGATGAAGAAACGCTTCTGGTGCTGGATGCCCAGATTGCAGATGAAGATAAGGTCGATGTGGCAATCAGGAGCAACAGTTCTACTCACCGGGTGCTTACAAGAACAGAGAAGTATTATTACCAGGAGCCGGAAACCGGAGTGGGAATGGCACAGCTTACCCCTATTTTACCGGAGGAGCCGGAAACAGAGGTAACAGAAGAAAGCCAGACGGAAAATGAAGAGTAGAACAATAAGAGATAAATAGTTTTTTATAAACGACATAATTTGCTTGCATATGGTCACTGTATCATTATAATGATAAGTGACCATATATGTTTTATGCCATAGAAAATTTGTATGGTCAGAACAGGAGGGACATGCGTGTTTACATACGAAGAAGCGGTTGCTTATATTGAAGAGATACCGAAATTTACCACAAAAAATAAATTAGCGCACACCAGGAAATGTCTGGACAGACTAGGCAGCCCTGATGAGAATAGAAAGATTATCCATGTAGCAGGAACTAATGGGAAGGGAAGCGTCTGTGCTTTTCTCTCCTCCATGCTGGAAGAAGGGGGATACCGCTGCGGCCTGTTTACCTCTCCTCATCTGGTGAAGATTAATGAGCGTTTTCAGATTAATGAGGTTATGGTATCTGACCAGGGATTTTTGGAAGCCTTTTTAAAGGTAAAAAATCTGGCAGATGAACTGGTGGCAGAGGGTGATTATCATCCTACTTATTTTGAATTTTTATTTCTTATGGGAATGTTGATTTTTGATCAGGAAAATGTGGATTATCTGATTCTGGAAACAGGGCTTGGTGGAAAACTGGATGCCACTAACTCCATTCTTCATCCTCTTGCCTGTGTGATTACCTCCATAAGCCTGGACCATGTGGAGTATCTGGGAGATACAGTGGAGAAGATTGCAGGGGAAAAAGCAGGCATTATCAAAAAAGGAGTTCCGGTTATCTTTGACGGAAACTCAGAGGAAGCGGCCAGGGTTCTGAGAAACCGGGCAGAGGAGCTTCGGTGTCCCTGGTATGAAATGAAAGGAGAAAACCAGAAAATTCTGGACTATACGCCTGCAGGTATCCGGTTTTCTTCTAAATCAGAGGTTTACGGTGATACAGAACTTTTTGTTCCATTTATTGCCAGATACCAGATGATGAATGCAGCCCTTGCCTTGGAAACCATGGGGGCTCTGCAAGAGAGTCACGGACTGAAAAAAGAAGCGCTGATGCAGGGAATTGCTCATACCAGATGGCAGGGCAGAATGGAGACCGTTCTTCCGGGGGTTATTGTAGATGGAGCTCATAATGAAGATGGTATTGCCAGATTTGTAGAGACTGTGCAGTATTTCCAGAAGGAATATCCCATTACTCTTTTATTTACCACTGTGTCGGATAAGGACTTTACAGATATGATTCAAAAAATCTGTAAAGGACTGAATTTTGCTCATGTGGTAACAACCGAAATCTGGGGTAGCAGGAAACAGTCGGCTAAAGAACTGGCAGAACTGTTTCGCGCCAACGGATGCACGGATGTGCAGGCAGAACCTGAGGTGGAGCAGGCTTTTGAAAAGGCTTATGCTTTAAAGGGAGACGGACTGATGTTTGCAGTAGGCTCACTTTATCTGGTAGGAGAAATCAAGGACTACATAAGGAGGCGCAAACATGATTAATTACGAAGAGGAACTGAAGAAATTCCAGCCTTGTCTGGATGTGGATGATGCAGAAGGTGCGATCTATAAACAGGATCTTACAGATGTGATTGATATTCTGAAGGAAATGTTAAAGGAGCAGAAGACCACCCAGGAGAAATAGGGAGTAGACTATGAAATGTATGGTATGTCAGGCTGTGCTCACTGCCTCAGATTATTGTCCGAAATGTGGCAGCTATATTAAAGCACAGAAAAAAGCAGGGGCACTGTCCAATCTATATTATAATCAGGGGCTTGAAAAGGCTCAGATAAGAGATTTATCAGGAGCGGTTACCTGTTTGAAACGCAGTTTGAAAATGAACAAACTGAATATCCAGGCAAGGAATCTTCTGGGGCTTGTGTATTATGAAACAGGAGAAGTGGTGGCTGCCCTAAGCGAATGGGTCATTAGCAAAAATATGATGCCTGAGGGCAATCAGGCCACAGTTTATATTGAAAAACTCCAGAAAAACCAGAATAAGCTGGACGCCATTAACACCAGCATTAAGAAATACAACCAATGTCTGGAATATTGCAGAAGCGGAAACGAAGATATGGCCAAAATGCAGCTTAAAAAAGTGCTGACTGTTAATCCAAAGTTCATTAAGGGCTATCATTTGCTTGCGCTGCTTTATCTGAAAAATGAGGAATACGAAAAAGCCAGGAAATCATTGAAAGCAGCGGCAAAAATTGATAAAACCAATACCACTACTCTGCGCTTTTTAAAAGAAATTGAGGAGCAGACCGGGCGCGCCACAAATCTGGAATCCAGATTCCGTATCAAGGAAAAAGAAGAGATCCAAAGAGATGGAAGCATGGTGTACAAATCCGGAAATGACACCATTATCCAACCACCGGAATACAGGGAAAAAAGTGTTACAAACACCCTGGTTAATCTGGTCTTGGGACTTTTAGTGGGAGCGGCAGCCCTCTGGTTTCTCATTGTGCCTGCCAAAACACAGAAAATTAATCAGGAGGCAAACCGGAAAATTGCAGAGTACAGTGGTAAAATGGCTACCATGTCTGCAGAACTTTCCAAAATGGAAGAAGAAAAAAATGCTTCTACAGAATCTGTGAATACAGCCAAGACCCAGATTGAAGAGGCTGGGATTAAGGCAGAAAGCTATGAAAAGCTTATTAGCGCCCAGCAGGCATTTCAACAGGGCAAGTATGATAATGCAGCCAATGCTATTGTGGGTGTTGATCCGGATCAGCTTTCTGTGGAAGCTAAGGGTGTTTATGATACCATTATGCAGTCCGTAGGAACCCAGGTAAAGAAGAAATATAAGGATCAGGGATTAAATGCTTACGGTACAGGAAACTATGAGGAAGCCATTACTTATCTGGAAAAGGCGCTGGATATTGGACCCCAGGATTCAGAGACCCTTATTTTCTTAGCTCAGGCTTATGAGAAAAAGGGAGATACTGGTATTGCCAATAAGTGGTACAAGAAAGTGATTGATGATTTTCCAGGTACCCAGTATGCAACGCTTGCCAAGAACTATATGCAGGCAAATGGCGGTGTAATCGCAGAGGATGAGCCAGAAGAGGGCACAGAGGAAGGCGAAAACGGTGAGAACCCGGAAGGCGCAGAGGGAAGTCCGGTGCAGCAGGGAGAAACAGTAGAAGAATAAAAATGAAATAAGAACCAGGGAAAAACCTTGAGGAAAAGGAGCTATCATAGCTGACGCATATCAGGAACACTGATACCGTTCACGCTCAGTCTGCGCTTCCTTTGAGCCTGTAGTCTCAAAGGCGCATGACGGATTCGCGTAAACGGTGTCAATGTCCCGGATATGCTGTTGGCATGATAGCTCTTTGTGTATAGGTGTGCAGATGGAGAGTGTGTTTGAATAAATCGAAAAAGTGGAGGCGGATTATGGAAGAGTGTATGACAAAGAGGGGAGCCAGGCTGATTGTGTATGTGCCTAAGGAGCTGGATCATCATTTTGCAGGGGAGATGACAGAGATGGTGGATAAGGAGCTTAAGAAGGGCTGCATTAAACAGCTTGTCTTTGATTTTTCTAAGACAACGTTTATGGACAGTTCCGGCATTGGGATGTTAATGGGGAGAAAGCGGCTGTTAAGCTACAGCGGAGGAACCGTAAGTGCTATTCATGTTAATGACCGGATTTTGCGGATTATGCAGCTTTCGGGCATCTGGAAACACATGGAAATCAGCCAGGAACCGGTTTGGAACAGAAAAATGCCGTAAGGGAGGGAAAAAAATGGAACATACAAATCATATGGTGCTGGAAGTAGAGAGCCGCTCTTGTAATGAGGGACTGGCAAGAATTGCTGTGGCAGCTTTCTGCACGCAGCTAAACCCCACACTGGAGGAAGTGGCAGATGTGAAAACTGCAGTGTCAGAAGCCATTACAAACTGTATTGTACATGCTTATGAAAAAGAAACAGACATCATCCGTATTCAGTGCTGGCGCAGAAAAAAGGAACTGATCGTAGCTGTGGAGGATAAGGGAAAAGGTATGGAAGATGTAAAAAAAGCCATGGAACCTTTATTTACCACCATGCCACAGCAGGATCGGTGTGGTATGGGCTTTGCTTTTATGGAGGCTTTTATGGATGAGGTTCAGGTGGAGTCTGCTTTGGGAAAGGGAACCACTGTGACTATGAAGAAAATCATAGGAAGACAGAATGCTGTATCAGAATAAGGAGGCTGTATGGATGATATCCTTGCCCTTCTGGGCCGTGTACACCAGGGAGATAAGGAGGCAAGAGATATACTGGTAGAGAAGAATATGGGACTGGTTCACAGTATTGCCAGAAGATTCCAGAACCGGGGTGTGGAGATGGAAGATCTGGTACAGATTGGGAGCATTGGGCTTTTAAAAGCCATTGATAAATTTGACCTGACCTATGAAGTGCGGTTCTCCACCTACGCTGTGCCCATGATTACAGGAGAAATTAAGCGATTTTTAAGAGATGACGGAATGGTAAAGGTAAGTCGTTCTTTAAAGGAGGAGGCTGCCAGAATCTATGCTGTCCGGGAGGTATTTATGGGAGAGCAGGGACGGGAACCCACTTTAGAAGAACTGGCAGAGGAGCTTCAGCTTACCAGAGAAGAAGTGATACTTGCCATGGAATCAGCAGCGCAGATTGAGTCTCTGCAAAAGACTATTTATCAAAGTGACGGAAGTGACATTGCCCTGGAAGATAAGCTGCCTTTTGAAAAGAATCAGCAGGAAGAAGTGCTGGACAGGATGTTGCTGGAGCAGATGCTTGGAAGTCTGAACACAGAGGAACGGGAACTCATCTATCTGCGCTTTTTTAAGGAACGGACCCAGAGCAATATTGCAAAGAAAATGGGAATGTCCCAGGTTCAGGTATCTAGAATGGAAAAAAAGATTTTAAGGAGAATGCGGGAGGCATATTTTACGGAAAGTTAGGAATACTACTCCTACCGGCAATAAGCCGCAAGGAGGCTTTGGGATGAGTGAAATATTATATATACAGACAGAAAAAAACGTGGAGGTACACAACCCGGAGGTTTATCTGGGAGATATTGCAAAACTGGTATGCAGTGACCAAAAGGTTTTGAACCGAAACCGCATGCGGAAGGTCTTTACCATACCTGAGGGGACGCCCGGACGGTATGTGGTTTCGGCGGCAGATTTGATTAAAGCTGTTGCAGGAGAAGAACAGTCTGTAGATGTTACCCATATTGGTGAACCGGAGTTTGTAGTTACTTATGAAACACAGAAACAGAGCCACCAGTGGTACAGTTGGATGAAAACGGTTTTTGTTTGTGTACTGACCTTTTTAGGCGGAGCCTTTTCCATTATGACCTTTAATACAGATGTGAATACATCCGGGCTGTTTTTCCAGCTTTATAAACAGTTTACCGGAGAGATTTCTACAGGGCACACGATCCTGGAATTTACGTATTCTCTGGGCGTGGGGCTTGGTGTTATTTTCTTTTTTAACCATTTCGGACACAAAAAACTTACCACAGATCCAACACCAATGGAAGTGCAGATGCGTGTGTATGAGGATGATGTAAACAGAACCCTGATTGCAGTAAAAAACAGAGGCAGGAAGGGAAAGACCGGGAAAGGAGCCGGAAAGTGATGTGGCAGGGACAGATATTTATGGGGCTTATGGGACTGTGCGGAGGCGCAGTGGTTGCCACCGCCCTGGCTGCTTTTATTATTGAACTTGGCATTATCCCAAGATATGCGGGGATTACGCACACAGCGAAGCACATTCTCTTATATGAAGACTGTCTCATACTTGGGGCAGTGGTGGGAAATCTGGTGTCTGTTTATGGATTTTCCATTCCCCTTGGCAGACTGGGACTTGGGATTGTGGGAATTGGGTTTGGGATGTTTCTGGGTAGCTGGATTATTGCCCTTGGAGAAGTAGTGAATGTTTTTGCAGTTATGGCAAGGCGCATTGGATTAAAAAAAGGAACAGGGCTTGTGATTCTGGCTATTGCCATTGGAAAAACCCTTGGATGTCTTTTGCAGTTTTTCTGCCAGGTATAAAAATCCGGAAATGTCTTATACTAATTCCATGAGAACAGAAAAGGATGGTGAAAGCAATGGATCAGGCTCAACAGGAAGAACAGAAGAGAAAGGCAAAGGAGTACGAAAACTATGTAAAAGAAAAAACACCCACCCACAGTCTTGCCAAAAATATGCTTGGGGCTTTTTTAAGCGGTGGACTTATCTGCACTCTTGGCCAGGTCATTATGAATATTTGTAAGAGTATGGGAATGAACAGAGAAGTAAGCGGGAGCTGGACATCACTGATTCTGATATTGCTAAGTGTGCTTCTGACAGGACTGAATCTTTATTCAAAACTGGCGAAATGGGGAGGCGCCGGCACGCTGGTACCTATTACCGGTTTTGCCAATTCCGTAGCTGCTCCGGCCATAGAATATCAGAAGGAAGGACAGGTCTTTGGAATCGGATGTAAGATTTTTACCATTGCAGGTCCGGTGATTCTTTATGGGATTCTCACCTCAGCAGCACTGGGATTGATTTATTACATTTTGCATATATGGGGGATTGTGTGATGGAACAGATGGCAGGAAAACAAAGTATACAGTTTGCACGCGCGCCTCATATTCTCAGCGGGGCTTCCATGGTAGGAAAAAAAGAAGGGGAAGGTCCTCTGGGGGCTTATTTTGATAAAATTGGTGAGGAAGATGGATTTTTTGGCATGAATTCATGGGAAGAGGCAGAAAGTACGCTGCAAAAGGAAGCAGTGTCTATGGCAATGGCCAAGGCAGGGATTGAAAAATGGCAGCTTCGTACTATTTACACCGGAGACTTGCTGGCACAGAGCATTGCCTCTTCTTTTGGAATCATGGGATTTCACACACCTATTTACGGACTTTACGGAGCATGCTCCACCATGGGAGAAGCGTTATCCCTGGCATCCATGGCAGTGGCAGGAGGGTACGGAGATTATGTGGCAGCCGTAACCTCCAGTCATTTTGCCAGTGCGGAGAAGGAATTTCGGTTTCCTCTGGGATATGGAAACCAGCGTCCTTTGTCTGCTACATGGACGGTTACCGGTGGAGGCGCCTGTATTCTTGGAGAAAAAGGCGGAAAGGCCAGAATTACCGGCATTACCACAGGGAAGATTGTGGATTATGGGCTGAAGGATTCTCTGAATATGGGGGCGTGTATGGCGCCGGCAGCCTGCGACACCATTTATCAGAATCTCATGGATTTTAACCGGATGCCGGAAGACTATGACAAGATTATTACCGGAGATTTGGGTTATGTGGGACAGGAAATTCTCCTGGATTTGCTAAAGGAGAGAGGTTTTGATATTAGCAAACAGCATATGGACTGTGGCATTGAAATTTATGACCAAAAGACGCAGGATACCCATGCGGGAGGAAGCGGCTGCGGCTGCTCAGCAGTGACTTTTGCAGCGTATATTCTGCCAAAGCTGGAAAAGGGAGAATGGAAACGGATTTTGTTTGTGCCGACAGGCGCCCTGCTGTCAAAGGTAAGCTATAATGAGGGAAAAAGCGTTCCGGGTATTGCCCAGGGGGTAGTGGTGGAACATTGTTAAGGAGAAAGCTATGGAATATATCAATGCATTCTGGGTGGGAGGACTGATTTGCGCACTGGTGCAGATTTTATTAGAGAAAACCAAGATGCTTCCGGGAAGGGTTATGGTGCTTCTGGTATGTACCGGGGCAGTGCTTGGAAGTGTGGGCCTGTATGATAAGCTGATTTCCTATGCAGGGGCAGGAGCAAGCGTCCCCCTTCTGGGATTTGGCAATACCTTATTTAAGGGAGTGAAAAAAGCGGTTTTAGAAGACGGGATTCTGGGGATTTTTATGGGTGGCTTTACTGCCAGCGCTGTGGGGATTTCAGCAGCTCTGATATTTAGTTATGTGGCAAGTCTGGTGTTTAGGCCGAAGATGAAAGAGTAATTGTGACTTTAGAGTATTTTAAGAAAAGCCATCTATACTTTTACCGCAATCAATAGTATAATAAAAGCAGTCATGTCAGGCAGTACTCCTTTGAGGCTGCCTGAAAAATGAAGTAACAGGAGGAAGCGGAAATGCTTCATGCATTCTCACGTTCAGAAGAACTATTAGGAAAAGACGGACTTCGCACCCTGGCAAATGCCAGAGTAGCAGTGTTTGGAATCGGGGGTGTGGGGTCTTATGTAACAGAGGCGCTGGCAAGAGCCGGTGTGGGAACTTTGATTTTAGTAGACCACGATGAAGTAAGCCTGACAAATCTGAACCGCCAGTTAGTGGCTCTGCGCTCTACCATGGGCAGAAAAAAAGTACAGGTGGCCAAAGAACGGATTATGGATATTAATCAGGAGGCTGTGGTTCATACATATGATACCTTTTTCAGCAAAGAGACAGCAGGACTTTTTGACTTTATAGCATTTGACTATGTGGTGGATGCAGTGGATACCGTATCTGCAAAGCTGCTTTTGATTGAAATGGCAAAACAGGCGGGGGTTCCGGTGATTTCCTGCATGGGTACAGGGAATAAGCTGAATCCCTCCTGTTTTCAGATTGCAGATATTTCAAAAACCAGTGTGTGTCCTTTGGCTAAGGTTATGCGTACAGAACTGAAAAAGAGAAAAATAAAGAAAGTAAAGGTTTTATTTTCTACAGAAACCGCCATTAAGAAGAAACGGACAGAAAAGGCGCCACAGGAGGAAACTGAGGTACGAAGCGGTACTGGAAGACCGGTTCCGGCAAGCGTTTCCTTTGTTCCGGGAGTAGCGGGGCTTATGATTGCAGGCGAGGTCATCAAAGATCTGGTATTTAACAAAAAATAAAGGGGATTGTAAATGGATAATCATAGAATCGAAAATAAATTTTGTAACTGTCTGGGAAGTGATAATGTAAAGCAGCAGGAACCCATGAGCAGGCATACAACCTTCCGCATTGGCGGACCGGCAGATTTTTATCTTTGTCCTCACAGTACAAAAGAGGTGCAGGAGATTGTAGAAATCTGTAAAGAAGAGAAACTGCCCTATTTTGTTCTGGGGAACGGAAGTAATCTTCTGGTCAGTGACAGGGGATACCGGGGCGTGGTGATACAGCTTTGGAAGAACTTCAGTGACATTACAGTAAAAGACTGCTGTATTCAGGCAAAGGCAGGAGCTTTGCTGTCAAAGGTTGCGGCAGAGGCTTTAGAGGCAGGACTTACTGGAATGGAATTTGCTTCCGGGATTCCGGGAACCATAGGGGGAGCTGCTTTTATGAATGCAGGAGCCTATGGCGGCGAGATGAAAGATATTATTAAGAGTGTGAAAGTTCTGGATACACAGGGTGAGGCCCGGGTACTGCCAAAGGAAGAATTAAAGATGGGTTACCGGACCAGTATTGTAAAGGAAAAAGGCTATACTGTGCTTTCTGTGGAACTGGAACTTACCAGGGGAAATCAGGAAGAAATCCGCAATACCATGGAAGATTTAAAGGAGCGCAGAACCTCCAAACAGCCTCTGGAAATGCCAAGCGCAGGAAGTACCTTCAAAAGACCGGAGGGATATTTTGCGGGAAAACTGATTATGGACAGTGGGCTTAGAGGTTTTTCCGTAGGAGGAGCCCAGGTATCAGAGAAACACTGTGGGTTTGTAGTGAATAAAGGCGGGGCTACTGCTATGGATGTGCTGAACCTGATTCGGGAAGTACAAAGAAGAGTAAAGGAACAGTTTGGCGTGGATCTGGAAACAGAAGTGCGGTTCCTGGGAGAGTTTTAGGAGGTATCATGCGGTTTGTAATTGTGACGGGAATGTCAGGAGCAGGGAAGAGTACAGCTCTGAAAATGCTGGAGGATATGGAATATTTCTGTGTAGACAATCTTCCGGTTCCATTGATTGATAAATTTGTGCAGTTGATTAAGGACAGCGCTTCAGGGGAAATTGAGCGGGTAGCTATTGGCGTGGATATCCGCAGCGGACGTTCTCTGGATGAATTAAAGACAGTGTTAGAGAAAATCAGTTTTTCAGGAATTGAGTCGGAAATCCTGTTTTTGGATGCAGATGACACAGCGCTGGTGAGACGTTATAAAGAAACCAGAAGAAGCCATCCTTTAGCAGGAGCCGGACGGGTAGATGACGGGATTCAAAAAGAAAGAGAACGCTTGCAATTTTTGAAGGAGTATGCAGATTATATTTTAGATACCAGCAAACTGCTGACCAGAGAATTAAAGGCAGAGCTTGAGAAGATTTTTGTAGAAAACAGAACTTTTAAGAATCTTATGGTAACCGTACTTTCCTTTGGCTTTAAGTACGGGATACCACAGGATGCAGATTTGGTTTTTGACGTGCGTTTTCTTCCAAATCCATATTATCTGGAAAACCTTCGTCCTTTAAGTGGAAATGACAGACCGGTAAGTGACTATGTCATGGGATTTGAAGCAGCCCATGTATTTTCGGATAAGCTGGAAGATATGATTCGGTTTCTGATTCCCAATTATATTTTAGAGGGAAAAACCCAACTGGTGATTGCAGTGGGATGTACCGGTGGAAAACACCGTTCCGTTACCCTGGCAAATGAGCTGTACAGACGGTTAGGGGAAAACGATACATATGGAATCCGAATTGAACATAGAGATATAGAGAAGGATGGGAAAAAATGTCTTTTTCCGGAAGCGTAAAAGAAGAATTGCTGCGCTGCATAGACAGCGCCAGGCATTGTCAAATTGCAGAACTGGCAGCGGTTCTGGCTTTTGACGGGGAGATTGTCAGGCTTGGACAAGGGCAGATTGACCTGAGAGTTTCTTCCGAAAATGAAAGTCTTGTGAGAAAGTACTTTACATTGCTGCAAAAAACGTTTACAATGAATGACAGTGTTTCTATTGATAATAGGATTACAAAAAAGAATAACCGTTTTTTGATGGAACTGAAGGATTCACAGCTTGCGGTGAAAGTTTTACAGGCAGTGAAGCTATTGGGCGCTGACCGGATGCCGCAGAATCTGGATGCTTTGGTAAATCAGATGGTTGTGCAGAGAAACTGCTGTAAGCGGGCATTTATCCGCGGAGCGTTTTTATGCGCCGGTTCGATTAGTGATCCGGAGAAGTTTTATCATTTTGAAATTGTCTGCAGCAGCAAGACAAAGGCAGTACAGCTCATGGAGCTGATTCAGTCTTTTGAGGTAGATGCGAAAATTGTCAAACGAAAGAAATACTATGTAGTCTATGTGAAAGAAGGGGCTCAGATTGTAGAGCTTCTGGGAATCATGGGCGCCGGTGTTTCCTTAATGAATCTGGAGAATGTGCGGATTCTCAAGGATATGAGGAACACTGTAAACAGAAAAGTGAACTGTGAAACAGCAAATATCAACAAGACTGTAAATGCTGCAGTAAAGCAGGTAGAGGATATTATTTATATCAGAGATACAGCAGGGCTTCACAGTCTTCCGGAAAATCTGGAAGAAACCGCGCTGCTTAGACTGGAATATCCACAGGCCTCCTTAAAAGAATTAGGAGCTCTGCTTTCCACACCGGTAGGGAAATCCGGGATGAACCACCGTCTGAGGAAAATCTGCAGTATAGCCAATGAGCTAAGAGGAGTCAGGGAGGAACAGGTATGATTAGAAAACCAATTACCATCGGAATTTCAAATGGTCTGGAAGCAAGACCTATTGCAATGCTTGTGCAGGTTGCAAGCCAGTATGTAAGTAACATTTATCTGGAGAGTGAAGAGAGAAAGGTCAATGCAAAAAGCATCATGGGAATGATGAGCCTGGGATTGGATACAGGAGAAAGCGTTACTGTCTCTGTAGATGGAGCAGACGAAGAAGAAGCTATGAAAAGCATTGAAGAATATCTGAGCAAACCTTCAGAATAAGGTGTTTTCAATCATAAAAGGAAAAAGAAAATATAGAAGCAAAAGGGGGCGCCGTATCTGGAATCGGCATCCCCTTTTTGCTTGAAAAGTATGGAATCAGGAATCACTGGGATGATTATCTGTTAAAGAGACAGGATATTGCTGGCGAAACCAGTAGGTGTAGAAGTCTTCAAAGCCCAAAGCTGTATACAGGGCTTTGGCAGGAGCATTTCCTTCTACTACCTGAAGATAGGCAGATGAAGCGCCCTGTTCCATGGCGGCATCCAGGATAGAACAGCAGATATTTCTGCCAATGCCCTGGCCGCGGTAATTCTCATGAACATGTATGGCATACAGGCCAATATAGTCCCTGTCTAAAATCCCAAGGCCGGTAGCAATAATCTGATCCCTGTCATAAACATAAGCAGCAATGGTATCTTTTGGAATGGCTGCATACATGGATGGCACAATAGTGCGGTGAATCTGGTTATTGGTACCTTTCATGGAAAATAAAGCATTTAGCCAGGCGGGAGAGATTCTGGAACGGAGAATTACAGAAGAGGAAAGGTTTGCAGGCTTTCGTTTCAAAAGTTCCATAGTCATGACTTCCGTTACATGGGCCATGTGATAGTTCCGCTGTGTAAGCTTCTGGTCAAAGGAGCTGTCAATGAGAGGATTTATTTTGTAAATGGCAGGACTTCCCCATTTTTCGTAAATTTCTTCGCAATAATCCAGCTTATCTGCCAGAGGAATAGAGGAAGGGCCAATTTGTTCAATGCAGTTGGTGCGATGGGTATAAAAATAAGAAAAACGCAGAATCCAACCGTCATAAATCTGTATTTGATGAGAAGGCCATGCATTTAAGGAAAGGTCTTCAATGGTTTTGATTTTATTTTTCATAACAAATACCGCCTTATTGTGAAATTATAAAACAACTACACATTATAACCCGCCTTGCAATCTGATGCAAGTTGTGTTATATTCAGACGGGAAGAAATTCGGTAAAATACATAGGAGGTAACAGTATGAAGACAGAAAACGCATGGAAAAAATATGCGGATAAAACAGAAGTGTTTGCTTTTTGTGAAGCATATAAAGATTTTATAAGCAGCTGCAAGACAGAACGGGAATGTGTTACAGAAATGGTGCAGCAGGCAGAAAAAGCAGGCTATCGCAATATTGATGCAATTATCGAAAGCGGAGAAACCTTAAAAGCAGGGGACAAAGTATATGCCAATAATAAAGGAAAAGGACTGGCTTTGTATCTGATCGGAGAGGAACCTCTGGAAAAAGGTATGAGAATCCTGGGAGCGCATATTGACTCTCCAAGACTGGATTTAAAACAGAATCCTCTGTACGAAGATCAGGAACTGGCTCTTTTGGATACCCATTACTATGGTGGTGTGAAAAAATACCAGTGGGTGACTCTTCCCCTGGCGCTTCACGGTGTTGTTTCTAAGAAAGACGGGGAAAATGTAACTGTGGTAATCGGAGAAGAGGAACAGGATCCGGTTCTTGGAATTTCCGATCTGCTGATTCATCTGTCTCAGAAACAGCTTCAGAAGACAGCCGCTGAAGTGGTGGAAGGTGAAAAGCTGGATATGCTGGTAGGAAGTATTCCGTTGGAAGGCGAAGAAGAGGAACCGGTAAAAGCGCAGATTCTTGCCATTTTAAAAGAAAAATACGGAATTGAAGAGGAAGATTTCCTTTCCGCAGAATTTGAAGTGGTTCCGGCAGGAAAAGCAAGAGATTACGGTTTAGACAGAAGCATGATTATGGGATATGGACAGGATGACCGTGTATGCTCTTATCCGTCTTTTGCAGCAATTATGAAACAGGAGCAGGTGAAATATACATCAGTATGCCTGTTAGTGGATAAAGAAGAAATCGGAAGCGTGGGAGCAACTGGTATGCAGTCAAAATTCTTTGAAAATACAACTGCAGAAGTGATGAACGCATGCGGCCAGTACAGTGAATTGAAACTCCGCAGAGCCCTGAAAAATTCTATGATGCTTTCTTCCGATGTAAGCGCAGCCTTTGATCCCAATTTCCCGGAAGTAATGGAAAAGAAAAATTCTGCTTACCTGGGACATGGAATGACCTTTAACAAATATACAGGCGCAAGAGGAAAGAGCGGATCTAATGATGCCAATGCAGAGTATCTTGCAAAACTTCGTAAGGTTATGGATGAAGAGCAGGTTGCTTTCCAGACAGCAGAGCTTGGAAAAGTAGATCAGGGCGGCGGCGGAACCATTGCCTATATCCTGGCAAACTATAATATGGAAGTAATCGACTGTGGTGTGGCTGTGCTGAATATGCATGCTCCATGGGAAATTACCAGCAAGGTGGATGTTTACGAAGCTTACAGAGGATACTGTGCGTTTCTTCAAAACATGTAATTGACTCTATACATCTTTGCTGAAAAATGGTAAGATAAATAAAATGCAAATTGTAACAGTGAAGATGTGAAGTGAGGAGTACACAAATGTCAAAAATTTTGAAAACGATTGTGAACCTGGTGGTTCTCTTTTCTATAGTAATAGCAGCAGCGCTTCTGGTTCCTCCTTTTGCAGGGGTTGACACCGTGATGAATGACAACGGAAGCACAGATACAAATCTTCCCGTTGGTTCTGTTGCCTATGGAAAAGACGTGAGGGTGAAGGACCTGAAAAAGAAAGATAAGATTATCTTCAGTGAAGGTTCCAGTACCTATGTATATGAAATCACAGATATGGACAGCAGTGCAGGGGCATATGAAGTAAAAGACCCTTACAGCAAAAGCGGTGATACAGAAGTGATTACACTGCAGAAATCAGTTCCGAAGGTTGCGGTGGTTGTTCCTTTTATCGGATATGCTGCTATTGCGTTGCAGACAAAGGGCGGATTAATTGTCATTGGCCTTGGTATTATTCTTTTGATTATTTTGTTCATTCTTTCAGAACTCTGGCGTAAAGATGAGGATGAAGAGGAAGAAGAATCAGAAGATGAGGATGAAGAGGACGATGACGAAGAAGATGAGGAAGAGGAAACTTTAAGCCGCAGGGAACGCCGCCGTCTGAGAAAAGAAGAAAAGCTTCGTCGCAAGGAAGAAAAACGCCGCCTGAAAGAAGAGGAAGAAGACGAGGAATATGAAGAGGACGATGACGAAGAGGATGAGGAAGAAGAGACCTTAAGCCGAAAAGAACGCCGTCGCCTGAAAAAAGAAGAGAAGCGCCGCCGGAAGCTGGAGAAAAAGGGACTTCTGGAAGAAGAAGATGAGGATGAAGATGAAGCAGAAGAACCGGAAGAAGAAAAAACAGAAGAACTTCAGGGCTTTGACGAAGCTATGAAAGATGCCATGTCTTCCATTGCATTAGGCGTTTCAGCAGTAAACCAGGAACCGGAAAGTGCAGAAGAAGTTCCTGTTCAGCCTCAGCCGGAAACTCTTACAGAAGAAGCAGAGGTAAATCAGCAGCCGGAAGTTGTGGAAAAAGCAGAAGAGGTTCAGCCGGAAATCACAGATACTGTGGAAATCCCGGAAGAACTTCCACTGGAAGAAGAAATTCCGGTAAATGTCAATGCAGTTCCGAAGACACCAACGGTTCAGGAACTTCTGGCAAAAGCAAAACAGGCAGGTGAAGAACCGGAAGTCAAAAAAGATAAGGAAAACGAAGTTACTCTTCTGGACTATTCCGACCTGTTATAGAAGCAGAAAAAGAATACGGATGTTTTTCCGATACAGTCTGAGTCGGAAAGACATCCGTATTTTTTATATACAGTGAATGCAAGAATTTTTTGTTCTTGAAAAAAAACAAAAAAAGTACTTGCATTTGGAAAAAACTTCGTATATACTACTAAGTGCTGTGACATGATAGCTATGAAGCGTGAGGTTGCTGGCAAAAGCCAGGTTTTCCGTGGAGCGAATGTCAAGTTAGGAAACTGACGACAAGTCACTGTATTACATCTAAAGATATACCACTACAGGGTGGGAGTGTGTGCAGAGTTAAGATGACACACACGGGAATGTGTACAGTCGCCGCTTGTCGTGCTCATTAAAAGTGCGAATAGGAGGAGACTTTTTTTATGGCAAGTCAAGTAATGAGAATCACTTTAAAAGCATATGATCATCAGTTAGTAGATGCATCTGCTGGTAAAATTATCGAAACTGTTAAGAAAAACGGAGCAACTGTTAGCGGACCGGTTCCACTTCCAACTAAGAAAGAAGTAGTAACTATCTTACGTGCGGTTCACAAATACAAAGACTCCAGAGAACAGTTCGAACAGAGAACTCACAAAAGACTTATCGATATCATTGCACCAACACAGAAGACTGTAGATGCTCTGGCAAGATTAGAAATGCCGGCAGGTGTATATATCGACATCAAAATGAAACAGAAATAATTTTAATATAGATTCTGTTTAAAAAGTTAAGAGATTATCCTTACAAGGTTGATATATGGGAAGCATCTCGTCACTAAATTCGGCGAAGCCTCATTAAGTGTCGTGATGTGCGTTCGCACTAGATTCGGCGAAGCCTTATCAAGTGCTTACAGCATATTGACTGTTTGTCTAGGATGATTGCACATCACAGTGTAATCCGCTGTAGATTCACAGGAGGTAAAGAGAATGAAGAAAGCAATCTTAGCTACTAAAGTCGGAATGACTCAAATCTTCAACGAAGACGGAGTTTTAACTCCAGTAACTGTATTGCAGGCTGGTCCTTGTGTGGTAACACAGATTAAGACTATGGACAATGATGGCTATGAAGCAGTACAGGTTGGTTTTGGCGACAAGAGAGAAGCTCTTGTAAACAAACCAATGAAAGGCCACTTTGAAAAAGCTGGTGTTTCCTGCAAGAGATTCGTAAGAGAATTCAAATTAGAAGGTGATTACGAATTAGGACAGGAAATCAAAGCAGACATCTTTGCTGCAGGCGACAAGATTGACGCTACTGCAATCAGCAAAGGTAAAGGATTCCAGGGTGCTATTAAGAGACACGGACAGTCCAGAGGACCTATGGCTCACGGTTCTAAATACCATCGTCATGCAGGTTCTAACGGTGCATGTTCTGACCCATCCAAAGTATTCAAAGGAAAAAGAATGCCAGGACATATGGGACATGTAAAAGTAACTGTTCAGAATCTGGAAGTTGTAAGAGTTGACGCTGAAAACAACTTGCTGTTAGTAAAAGGCGCAGTTCCAGGACCTAAGAAATCCTTAGTTACTATCAAAGAAACAGTGAAAAGCGGCAAATAAGTTTTCGTTGGAAAGGAGGACCACATAAAATGGCAAACGTATCTGTTTATAATATGGAAGGCAAAGAAGGTGGAACAATGGAATTAAACGATGCAGTGTTTGGTGTTGAAGTCAACGAACACTTAGTACATTTAGCTGTTGTACGCCAGCTTGCAAATAATCGTCAGGGAACACAGAAAGCAAAAACACGTTCTGAAGTTTCCGGAGGCGGAAGAAAACCTTGGAGACAGAAAGGAACCGGTCATGCCAGACAGGGTTCAACAAGAGCTCCACAGTGGACAGGCGGCGGAGTTGTATTTGCTCCAACACCAAGAGACTACTCTGTAAAAATGAACAAAAAAGAAAGAAGAGCAGCGCTTAAATCCGCTCTTACAAGCAGAGTTCAGGAAAACAAATTAATTGTTCTGGACGAGCTGAAACTTGATGAAGTTAAAACAAAAGCAATGCAGAATGTTTTAAATAACTTAAATGTTTCTAAAGCAATGGTTGTTTTAGCTGACAACGATGCAAATGTAGTTTTATCTGCAAGAAACATTCCGAATGTTGTTACAGCACTGCCAAATACAATCAATGTATATGACGTACTGAAATATAACACAGTAATCTTAACAAAAGCTTCTGCAGCAGCAATCGAGGAGGTATACGCATAATGGCAAACGTAAAGTATTATGATGTAATCCTGAAACCAGTTGTGACTGAAAAAAGTATGGCTGCCATGGGCGAGAAAAAATATACTTTCTTAGTTCACACAGATGCAAACAAAACTATGATTAAAGAAGCTGTTGAAAAAATGTTCGAAGGAACAAAAGTAAAATCTGTTAATACCATGAACTTAGACGGAAAGAACAAAAGACGCGGTATGACTTTTGGAAAAACTGCTAAGACAAAAAAAGTAATCGTAACATTAACAGAAGACAGCAAAGATATTGAAATCTTTGAGGGGTTATAAGACTTGGCGAAGCAGAGCCAAAGGCGATAGATGAGCCTTAGTCCGACCCCGTTCACCAACCTTAATGACGCTGAGCATAGGCGAAAGCCGAATTTAGTTGAGTGAACAAACCCGTTAAATATAGGAAAATGAGCAGTCGAGAAATAATAATCCGATATTCGGCTGCGGCAAAGAAACGCCAGGGCATGTTGCATGCCTGGCAGTTATGAAAGGAGAGACAGTAATGGGAATTAAAACATACAGCCCATATACACCTTCCAGAAGACACATGACAGGTTCTGATTTCTCTGAAATCACAACTTCTACACCAGAAAAATCTCTGGTTGTGTCATTAAATAAAAATGCTGGACGTAATAATCAGGGTAAAATCACAGTTAGACACCGCGGAGGCGGAAGCAGAAGAAAATACAGACTGGTAGACTTCAAGAGAAGAAAAGATGGAATTCCTGCAACAGTAAAAACCATCGAATACGATCCAAACAGAACAGCTAATATTGCTCTTATCTCATACGCTGACGGTGAGAAAGCATACATCTTAGCTCCGGAAGGATTAAAAGTTGGCATGAAGATCATGAACGGATCTGAAGCAGAAGTCAGAGTAGGTAACTGCTTACCTTTATCTGAGATTCCTGTTGGTACTATGGTACACAACATTGAACTGTATCCGGGAAAAGGCGGACAGTTAGTTCGTTCCGCTGGTAACGGAGCACAGTTAATGGCAAAAGAAGGAAAATATGCTACACTTCGTCTGCCATCTGGTGAAATGAGAATGGTTCC
>QFCE01002395.1_pt1 | contig 95546 bp, 79 predicted proteins | sample 5346091 | NCBI WGS metagenome assembly QFCE01 (sample SAMN09062252, study PRJNA434731) | Human gut metagenome, whole genome shotgun sequencing project. | isolation source: stool timepoint A chromium assembly | host: Homo sapiens | collected 2015
ACCTGGCTTGGTACCGGCGATCAGCAAAAGGCGGTACCGCGAGTAGGCTGTCTCGGTACCGCTAATCAGCGCGCCTCTTCTTGGCGAAGTACTCTCGCATGTTCGGCCCCTCGAGATCTATGTAGCGGGCACCGGTTGCGATGCGGTTGAGGATCGAGTCCGCCATCAGCTCGCCCTCGATGCGCAGGTACCACTCGTTCGGCTCGAGCTGCGAGGCGATGACGGTCGCGCGGCGGCCCTCGCGCGCCTCCATGATCTCGAACAGGTCGACCGAGTTCTGCGTCGATATCGGCGTCGTCATGAAGTCGTCGACCAACAGGAGCGCGACGGACTTGTAGGCGTCCATCTTCTCGAAGTAGCTGCCGTCCTTGGCGGCGCGGGCCCGGTTCAAATCGTCGCAGATGTCGGCGAGGCGCGTGTAGCGCACGGGTATCAGCCTGCGGCACGCCGCGTTGCCGAGAGCCTGAACGACGAAGCTCTTGCCGCAGCCGGTTTTCGAGATGACCACGACGACCTCGCTCTCGCCGATCCACTCGCATCGGGCGAGGCGGTTGATACGGTCCTTGGCGAGCGTCCGGTCGGGCAGATAGACGACGTCCTCGACGCATGCCGAGGGATCCTTGAAGCGCGCGTCCTTGACGAGCTTGGCCACCTTGCGCTCCCGCCTGGCGGCGGCCTCCGCGTCGATGAGCATCTCCATCTTCTCCTCGAAGGTGAACCGATCGTACGACTCGTCCTCCACCATCTCGCGCAGCTTGTCCCCCATGGCCTTTATCCTGAACTGTCTGAACAGCTCGAAGTGCTCTTCGGTAAGCATCCTACTCGCCGCCTCTCTTGTAGGCGTCCGCGCCGCGCAGGCGGCCCGCCGATTTGGCGCGGTCCACCAGCTCGCCGGAGCCTGCGGCCCCGACGGGGCGCCCCTTGGCTCGCTCCTCGGCGTCGGACGACTTGATGGCGAGGATCGCGTTCTTGAGGCCGGTGTAGCTGGGAAGCGCCGAGGCCGCGTTCAGCTTGGCACAAGCGCGCTCGAGCAGCGCCGGCGCGTACGTCTTCGACAGCCCGAGGATGTTGCGGCAGGAGACGAACGACTGCTCGACGATCGCGCGGCTGGCGAGGACGCGCTCGATCGCCGATGCGGTCTCGGGGCCGACGCGCCTCGCCCACGACGCGAACCGCCCGGCGACCACGGGTCGTCCAGCGCGGCATGGTTCTCGGGCATGTGCTCGACGTTGGTCGAGTACTGCCCCTTGCGGCCGTGAAGCCTCGGGTGCACGGCGACCACCGCCCCGCCGTGCATCACCGCGACCGACGACGAGGTCAGCTTCACGTCGACCTGCTCGCCGATGAGCGAGTGGTCGACGGAGTAGTGCATGTAGTCGACGGTGACGTGGTAGTCCGGGGCCACCTTGGCGCTGCGCCACTCGCACATCTCGTAGCGCTCGGCGGGAAGGGGCATCAGGTGCATGCGCTCCTCCTCGAACACCGAGTCGCGCGAGCCGTCCTTGGCGGAGAACGGCCGGGAGTTGAGCCATGCCACCTTCTCCGCGCAGAACTCGTTGAACTCGTCGATGGTATAGAATGTCATCTCGCCGGACGGCCCGATGATCCAGCGCTCAACCAGGTCGACGCACGATTCGGCCACGCTCTTGTCGCGCGGCCGACGGACCCGGGCGGGCAGGACGGCCGCCCCGTAGTGCTCGGCGAAGCGCTCGTACTCCCTGTTCACGAGCGTGACCCGCGGGGCTGCGGCCCGATCGGTCGCCGTGGCGGCGTTGTCGGGCACCCACATGCGCGGAACGCCGCCGAACTCCTCGAACGCGTGGATCTGGCCCTCCTGCCAGGATTTCTGCCTCATGTCGCAGAAGCCCTCCGCCCAGAACTTGTCCGAGAAGGGCAACGTGACGACCAGGACGTAGACCTTGGTCCTGGTTCCCAGCAGCTTGTCGGTGAGGTGGGCGACGTCGCCGGCCCAATCGATGAAGCACTTGGCCCCCGGCTCGTGGGAGAAGTGCCTGGTCGCGCCCATCTTGCCTGCGGCGTCGGCGAACATCTCGCAGAACGTCTGGTAGGCGTAGGCGAGCTTCCCCTCCGCCGCGGCGCGCTCGCAGTACTCGAGCCAGAAGAGCTTCACCGGCAGCTTCCGACTCATTTTCTTGCGCTCGACCAGCGCCGCCATGTCGGGTCTCAGGTAGGCGTCGTTCGGACGGCGCTCCTCCTTGGCGAAGAACATGTCATCGACCGCGTCGGCGTCCATCGAGCTCACGGCGTCGAACGTCAGGCCGCATTCGCGCATCACCTTGGCGCCGGCGGAGACGTCGCGCTTGCTGACGTGAAGCGCGGCCGCGATGTCCGACTGGGTGGCCCCTCCCTTGGCCAGCATCAGGAGGATTTTCTTGTTCTTGGACATAGGCATCGTGCCCCTTTCCATGAAAGCGAGCCCCGGATTGGGCTCGCGACATGGAATTCTAGGCTCGATGGGCGGCGGTACCAATTTATCTTACCCAGGGTACCAAGCCCGCTGACTGGCGGTACCAGATTCTGCTGATTGTTGGTACCGGAGAGGGTTACTACTCATCTAAGATGCGCTATCTGCTCAAGGGGCGTAAGCCAGGGCTTTTTGTCGTGATCCTGTACGTTCATTTGATGATCGAACTTTCTCCTGAGTTTTTCAAGGAAGGCTATTCAATCAGGATATGAATACTTCGTCAATGTACAATTTATTAGATCTATTATATGGTCTTATAGATTTCAGTTGATGCAACAGTATATGACAAGATATCGCGCTGCATTGTGCTAACACCCTTATAGCCCGCTGTCGTTGCGGAAGGCGTAGTAGTCCTGTCGTTCAGACAAGCGTTCACCTTCCACAGCATTTCTTGTGCTTCTTGCCGCTTCCGCGGGGGCACGGGTCGTTGCGGCCGATCTTCAGGGGTCGGCCGAAGTCATCGACGAACAGCTTCTGGCCCGTGGCCATCTCGATCTGCTCGGTGGCCGACCAGCCGTTCAGCTCCCATAAGGGCAGCGTGTTGCGAAGATTGCCGAGCAGGCCCACGAGCCTGTCCATGTTGTCGTCGCAGTCTTTGAGCCCGAGCGCCAAGGCGATCTCCAGCAGCATGGGGAGGTCGACGTTCTTCTGGACGACGGCCATGGTCATTTGCTTGGCCGTGGTCTCCGCGAAGAAATGGTCGGGCTCACCGTTGGGAATGCGCTCGTATTTTTGCAAAGGCTGGGCTTGCCTAACTCGATGGATAGAGGACAGCCTCAAGGCTGGATAGCGTTTTGGCGCGTAAAGTCTTCCTTGACATTAGTATCCTATAAGATACAATAAGGGGTGAGCAACTGTGAGGATTGTCAAATCTCCGCGTTATGAGAAATGGGCGTCTTCTCTCAGGGATCGCAATGTGATCGCGCGTATCAATGCGCGGATCCTTCAGATCAAGCACTATGGGGCATTGACGGGGGATTGGAAAGCGGTAGGCGATGGAGTATTCGAGTTGAGATTTCATTTCGGAGCTGGCTATCGCGTCTACATCGCCCTTGAAGGCGCAACCCTCCTCCTGCTGCTCGTTGGAGGCACGAAGTCGTCTCAAACGAAGGACATTAAACTCGCCAAGGAGATCTACGAGTCGTGGAGGTGTGACCATGAATAGCGAATGGACAGAATGGGACCCATCGTTGGATGTCAATTCCAGCGAGGACGTTGCTGCGTTTCTCAATGCCGTCCTAGAGCTGGGGGATCCAGCGATTCTGCCAGATGCGCTCGGCGTTATCGCTCGATCGCGCGGTATGAAGACTATCGCCGAGGAAACGGGCCTCGGACGCGAGAGCCTCTATAAATCGCTGAGCAAATCGGGCAACCCTCGCTTCAGCACTGTTGTTAATGTGCTTGATTGCCTTGGATTCAGGCTTCAAGTCGTGCCTGCCGCTTAAGGCAATCACGAGGAGGATGTTGCGGCAATGATGGCAGAAGAGAGGGATGCGGCTAACGGAAGTGCGAAATAACTGCGAGGGCATGAGGGCGATCCGCTATTCAGGGCACGACGCCGGTTCACCATCCTGTCTCCTGCGGTCGAACAATCGCGTATGGGTACTGTGATGGCGGCGAAGCAATGGTAGAATAGAGGCTCGCTGATTATCGGTTGCGAGAAACGAGGATCGTGGGCACGCTCTCGGAGATACTCAAGGAACAGTGGCAATGGCGCAAGCAAATCTTGAGCCTGGGGCTGTTCGATCTGAAGAAAACGTCGGCGGGCGCGGTACTTGGCCCCCTGTGGTTCTTCGCGAAGCCGGCGGTGTACATCCTGGTGTTCTGGTTCGCGCTCGAGGTTGGGCTGCGCAGTGCTGACCAGACGGGTTCCGATGTCCCCTATATCCTCTGGCTTATGGGCGGCCTTGTTCCCTGGTTCTACATTCAGGAAATTCTCGGCACGGGAATCAATGTTTTCAAGCGCTACTCGTATTTGGTCACGAAGATTAAGTTTCCGCTTGCGGGCATTCCGACGATCTTCAGCATTTCGACGTTCGTCGTTCAGCTGGGGCTTGTGGTGGCGCTGCTTATCGTTTATTTCCTCTGCGGTTTGCCGTTGGATCTGTATTTGCTGCAATTGCCGGTGGCCCTTGTGCTCATGTTCGTGTTCTTCAATATGTTCTCGCTTGTGACAAGTTTGCTCTCGGCCATCAGCAAGGACTTTATGAACTTGATGAAGACGCTCTCGACGCCTCTCTTTTGGTTGTCGGGTATCATTTTCAACGTGTTTAATCTGGGAATTCCCGTTATTGAGCTCGTTCTTATGCTCAATCCCATCACGTTCATTGTCACGATGTACCGTTGCGCGGTGTACGACAAGATGTGGATTTGGGACAAGCCGGAGGCCATTATTGGCTTTGTCGTGGTGTTCGTCGTCACGCTGCTGGTCACGCTGGTGATCTACCGGCGCACGCACGAGGAGGTGGCCGATGTCCTCTAGCGCCGAGGCGCCCGTCGCCATCAAGTTCGACCATGTCACGAAGACCTACAAGCTGTACGAGAACGACCGGCAGCGGTTTTTCAGCATCTTCAGCAGCCGCGACAAGCGCAAGCTCATTACCAAGGTGAACGCCAGCAACGATCTCTCCTTCGAGATTAAGAAGGGGGAAGCTGTGGCGTTTCTCGGGCACAACGGCGCGGGAAAATCGACGGCGCTGAAGATGATTACCGGTGTGACGTTCCCAACTAAGGGTGAGGTGATCGTGAACGGCACGGTTAGCGCGCTTCTGGAGCTCACGGCTGGTTTCGACATGGCGCTCACGGGGCGCGAGAACATTCATTTGCGCGGGCACGCCATGGGGCTCGATGCGGACGAGATTGCCGCACTGGAGCCCAAAGTGGTGGAGTTCGCCGATCTGGGCGTGTATATCGATCAGCCGGTACGCACCTACTCGTCGGGCATGAAGTCGCGCCTGGGCTTCGCTTTCGCCGTGTCCAGCGATCCAGAGATTCTCGTGGTGGATGAGGCGCTGTCGGTGGGGGACAAACAGTTCCAGCAGAAGTGTTTCGCTCGCGTGCGCGAGATCATGGAGGACGAGGACGTGACGGTGCTCTTCGTCACCCACTCCTCATCGGCTGCGCAAGAGTTCTGCACCCGCGGCATCGTGCTGGACAAAGGCACGAAGAAGTTCGACGGCTCCATCCAGGACGCTATTGCGTTCTATGAGAATCACGAATAGGGCTCAGCGGCTTAGGAATTTTTCTCGCAGGACGTTGCAGCGCTGATGATGGCTTCGCAGATCGTCTCCGTGCACGACGCGCTTTTCGGCAGCGTGACATTGGCGTTTTCGAAGACACGGTAGGCTTTTGCGTCGAAATCTTTGTTCTCGATGGCTTTCATGATTGCATTGGGATCGCCTGTGAACAGGGCGGGGACGTCGTTTTCAAAATCGATGGTGAGGCCGCGCTTCTCGCGGTAGGTGGCCCAGTCGTAGGCGTACAGGTAGACGGGGATATCGAGTAGGCCGGCCTCGTAAATGACGGTGGAGTAGTCGCTGATGATGGCGTCGGCCACGAACAGAGCATCGAGCTGGCCGCTAGGGATGGTGACGACGCGCGGGTCGTCGATGACCTGCTTGCTCACGGGGTGCGGCTTGTAGACGAAGTTGAAGCGGTCGAAGTCGACAGCATCGATGAGCGCGGCCGCGGCCTCGGCCTCGTTGGCGGCCGGCTGCTTGCGGAAGGTGGGGCAGTAGACGATGGTCTCGCGCCCGCGTAGCTGCGGGTGGGCAGTAAGGATGGCCTCGCGCTGGCGGTTGCGGTGAGCCTCGTCCAGCAGGAGATCGACCCGGGGGAGGGGCGCCTCGAAGAGTTTGCTCTTATCGGTGTTGAACGCGGCGGCGAATTCGTCGGCGAAGCTTAAGGACGAGGTGGCGATGGCGTCGTAACCCTCATGCATGTGCATCAGGCGCGCCGTCGCCTCGGAGTGCCCCTCGTCGGTGCCGAAGGCGGTGTAGCCGAACCGCTTCATGTTGCCCAGGGAGTGCCAAATTTGGATGACAGGCACGCGGATGCGGTCGTGCAGAAGCCCGACGACGATGCAGTAGGAGTCCAGCACCACGGCGCGGCTTGTCGCGATGTAGTAGACCTGGCGAACCACCTCGAGCAGGTAGGTCGCTGGATTGCGCAGCTGCTTGGGAAGAATGATGACTTCCCAAGCCGGGTCGCGGCGCTCGCAATAGTCCTTAATGAGTCGAAAGTCGATCGGCGCGCTATCGCTCTGCCGGCTGATGCACGCGATGCATTGCCGTTGCGGCAACAACGAGCACAGCGCATAGAGCGCCGCCAGAAGAAAAGTTGCTATGCCAATGACGATCTTGCGCACTAATCTGCTTTCCTGGTTCTGCGGTGATGCGTTATTCGAATGCTAGATATTCTATCTTAGATTGTCGAAGCAGAGTTGATCATTGGCAATGTGGCTGCAAGGATGCTAAGAGACCTTCAAGTCTTTCAAGTTACCGCAATTGTCCTATTATAGATTACCGCGTAAGCAAGAGAGGGAATCTATAATAGGTGCGACGCCCGTACTCGCTGACGGTTGGTCTATTCACTTTATAACGGAGACATATGCGGGAGCGAAGCGGTCGGTATCGGGCAATATCATGCGGAGCTAGTCCAATCGCGCATTCTCGTTCGAGCTGCGTCCGTTTTCCGGATAAGGATGGTGGCTCAATGACCGATATTTGCTATTAGCGTACTCGTTGAAGGCTTGATAGGACGTGCAGAGCAGGGGCAAGTGAAGTAATAGTACTTTGATCTCAGCGCTCAAATTGTACGATCCTTCTGAGTGGTATACGGTGACTCCACTTGAGTCTTGCTGGGCGTCGTTTATTTCTTCCAGAAGGGTTGGATGCGCGTCATGCACGAATCTACCATGAAGACTTGCAAAATGTTTGGCAGTATCCGATCCGTACAGATCCTTAGCGGCGAGTTCGTATGGGGGCGACAAATCAGCATCTATTGCTGCAGCTCGCTTCATTGCGTCTGCCTGGTTTCTCCTGCGATCCTTGTGCTTGCTCGAGATATATTCGAGATCTCCTATTGAAACGTGAGACAAAATAGTTGCCGCTCTCAAAAGCTGGTCTTTGAAGGTGATGGGGACGTCTCAAATTGTCTTGAAAACTGGATGCAGATAGTCCATGATCAATGTTGGTGTTGCGTCGGAATCGACATCAGGAAGTACTTCTTCCCATGCTAATAGTTAAATAGCGAACGTAGAGCTGCAACGATCTAAACAGGGCTGTATTGTGCTTCCTCCAAAGTGTCGTGTATTCTTCGCAAAAGAAGTCGGAGGGTACCTGATAGAAAGGTATGCGTACGTTCTCGATTCCGATGGCGTAAGCGATCCCGGCTTGCTTCTGCAGGTTGCAAGAAACGTTGGTAATGAGCGCTTCTTTGGTCATGCGATTCCTTCGGTTTTGCGTTTCGAATATGAAAAAGATGCCGTCATGGGAGGCTGTCAGAATTGATGTACCATGGAGCGCTCGGTGTTGCGTACGGAAATGTATTCAAGAAAAACGGCCCCGAACGCGGGCGCTCGGGGCCGATAAAGCTCTGGCATGAGCTTTTCTTATCGACGAAATGTTATAGAACCATTGACTAAAAGCCTAGTGTTTTCGATCAGCTTGTGGATCAAAATATGTGAACGCTCTCGAACGGGGAACGGGGGCAACTCTGCCATTGTATGCTATTTGCGAAATTTTGTCGCAAATAGCGAAATGATATGTTATACTCCCAATCAAGGTCGTCACCTATGACGGGTCGGCTCCCATCCATTGGGGCGTCTCTGACGCCCGTGGGGCTTTGCCCCAGCCACTGCTTCGTGCACACCGCCCGGCGCTCCGCGCTGGGAGCGCGCGGAGCGCAGAAAGCCGGGTAGGCCGCTTCTTGTGGACCCCTCTCTTCTCTGGGAGGCCTCGCGAAAAAAGTATTGTCGTGCGAGGCGGAAGGGAGCGATTCATGGGAATCTGCGGACCTACTACAGGAAGCACCGAGACGAAAGGAGAGGAACGGCAGGGCAAGCGAGTCTCGCTTCGTGCCCGAGTAGCGCGCTTTATTTTAAATAGAGCCGATCTGCTCGTTGCGATTATCAGAATCGTGGTGGCCATGAAGAGCCTGTTTTCCTCGTAGAGCTTCGATTTTGGTAAAGGCCTGCCTGGCATTCGTGAACGTTCAAAGAAACGAGGACGAGATGATCGGTACTGCCTTGAGGAGAATACGTCTCATTTTCGATTACTCTGCTTCGGAGATGAGCTCTATGCTGGGTATATCCAGAAGCTATCTGTCCGAGATCGAAAACAACACGAAGCAGCCTACCATGCGAATTTTGGAGCGCTATGCCGATGTGACTGGCATCAAGTTGTCCTCTATCATGTTGCTGGCAGAGCAATACGACGGGGGTTCTAATGAGGCCAAGGCGAGGCTGCTCACCTCTAAGGTTCTGAATTCCGTGATCGAAAACATGGCGGTGAACCTCCGATGAAGAAGACGGTCAGACAATATCCTCTTCAGAGAAGCCCCATCTATCGCCTGGGAAGGAGGCGAGATCTTGAAGAGCTATTGTATATGCAAAAGGGAGATTCTCGCCGCGTCAAGTGTTTCTCAGAATACAACATTTTTGACAAAGAGAAGTCTTCAGGGGGAAGCAGAACCATCGAGGCTCCATGCAGCAAGATGAAAAAGTGGCAACGTCGAGTATGGGATTTGATGGCTCGAATCGAAAAGCCCGACTGGGTGATATCTGCGACCAAGGGAAAGTCTTACAAGGACAATGCCTCAAAGCATCGGTCTAATGGCTATGTTATGACAATGGACATCAGCTCTTTCTACCCAAGCTGCGTTCGGGAGTACGTGTACCGTCTTTTTCGCGAGAGGCTTGAATGCTCGCCAGATGTGGCGCAGTGCTTGACAGATATTTGCACGTATCAGGGAGGGATACCCACAGGGAGTCCGGCAAGTCAGGCAGTGGCGTACTTTGCCTATGCAAAAATGTTCGAGGAAATAGAGGACCTCGCTCGTACATACGGGTGCACGTTTACTCTCTATGTTGATGACATGACCTTCTCCTCACAGGACAACTTCTCCTGGAAAAAACTCGCCTATGAGGTCGATGGCGTTCTGCACAAGTATGGACACCGGGCGAAGGGATCCAAAACGAAGTATCGTCTTCCCGGTGATTTCAAGATCGTAACAGGTGTTTGCCTAGCACCTGATGGTGCATTGGTCGCGCCTAACAAGTTGAGAAGCAAGATAGTCGGTAACACGCGGAGTCTGAAAGCGAGTGGCGACTTAAGCCTGCTGTCTCGAATACAGGGGCAGATACAGGCTGCGGACTACGTAGAGGGGAGGAGAACCTTCCCGGGGATTCGAAGTGAGTTGGAGAGGATTGCCGAGGCGGCTCTGTAACGATTAGGATGCCATGGAGGGAATGAAAAAGACCTGAGAAATCGGTAGGGTCGCCAATCGGGAAGGATGGAACTCGTATGGATTCTTGTACGAGCTATAAGGCAAACGAATCAGATGACTGGATTGTGAAGTTGGTTGCTGAAGGGCGGTATTTTGGTTCGAAATATGGCCCCGTGATGAGGAAGTGGATCCTTTTATCCGGCGCTTTGACAAGTGTAGACCAGCTTTTTGACGTATATCTCTGGAACTATAGGCAACTGACTCATGGCATTTTGATGTTTGATAGCGGGATCGTTGACGGAACGACCGACAATGGTACGGGTATGGCTGATAGGATTACTGTCAATGCTTATGCGATGAATTATGTTTCCAATGGCGTTAACCTCGTTGAGTTCCTAGAAGCGTTCTGCAATGCAGCCAAAAAGGATGGATACGCTGAGGCCCAAGTCTTTATCGATGATCTTCGTCGTGAATACGACGGCAATTTTAATTATGCGCTGGCTCACACTCTTCGAAATCACGCCCAGCATGGCCAGCTTATAGTTTCTCTTTGTCCAGACGATAATGATCGCCAGCATGCTGGTTTTGATTTATATCAATTGCGAAATCCGATATTTTTTACTAATAAAAAGTTGTTTGAAAAAAGAATTGATATATATCAGAAAATTATCGAAAGTGTCTGCAGTGGTTCTGTGAAACTGTCGTTTTACTGCGAAGTAACGGCGATTCACGAAAGCATCTGTCAACTGACGAGCAATTTCATTGATGCTGTCTCTCGCTACTACGAAGATTGCAGCGGGGAGATCGAAGAGACGTATAAGTTATTGCCGGAATATGTGATTCGGGATGGCGGGGGTGGCGTCTTTTCGATATTCATCGACGACCAGACCGACGACTCTGAAGCGCATTTATTGATAGGGGATCCAAAAGAGATGCTGGATTCGTTTCAGACTTTGCGAAAGCGTGTTCTCGAAGAGCTTCAACTGGCTACTCAGGAGTATGAAGAGATGCGCAAACACTTGAAGCCGTTAAATCGGTAGAATAAAGATGGTGCAAATGATCGATTGTCATCGTGGTTCGGGAGTGCGGGAATAATGGCACTCGTAAAATACGGCGGACGGCTAGCTATGCCGCGATAGTTTGCTTCGATTGGTTTTACCCATGAGTCTCTTTGATGAGCGAAGCGTCAAGAAAGCCTCGAGGGTTTGAGGCGAGTTCTTCAAAGTGGTATGAAATGGATTCGATCGACATATCGAGTTCCTTGGCTACTGTTGAAGCTTCCTCCTCTCTAGAATTCTCGGAAAGCACGATTACCGTTCCGTCAACGCCCCAATATGCGAAATAAACACATCCTTTCAGATCATGCTTCATCAGGTGCGACTGCAGCTTCTCTCCGCCCGGATGATATCTGCCGACAAGCGTCCTCGTCGCATCTTCTCCTCCCTGGCAAGCGAAGCCTCTCTGCTGGTTCAGAGGACACCATCCGTTAACTGCCAAGGAAGCCCATCGTTTTGTCGTGATGTGTGAAACTTGGATGCTCTGGGATCGGCTGATGTTGTATTGCCGGAGCACGAAAGCTTCGGCGGCATCGAAATAGCTATATACGTCCAGAAGATATGTTCCACAGTATTTTCCGTATAGGGTGCTTGACCGAATCTCTAACGCTGTGAGCATCTCTGCTAACTCGTAGATATAGCCATCTTGGAAGGAAACCAGACAGGGTGCGTGTCCTTCTTCATTCATGGGGTCAATTGTGAACTCAGGGTATGTTTCGATGAACTCATCGTAAATATCCGACACTTTGTCATACGCACAAGCGATGCTCTCTTCATCTGAAAGCGGACGGTCAGACGTTGTCTGCATCAGCCCAAAGGTTCGCGGTTTCTTGAAGGGGAGAACATGGTAAGCGATTCGCTCGGCTTGTCGGATCCACGAGGGTCGATAGGTGTCCTCGATGAGCGCGAAAGTGTAGAACAAGATCAGCAGTGCCGTATCTTGCTTATATCGTTCGGGCATTGATTTTCGGCAGAGCTTGTCGATGGCAAATAGCTGCTTTTCCATCAGAGGCGATCTAGGCGAGCGGTCTTTTCGGAACATCGGACTTTCAGCCAAGATGTAAAACAGCACGGTCATGGCGAGGATGATAAACTCCAGCGAAACATCTCCGACGTCAGGAATCAGAGATCGCAAGGGGTCATTCCCGATTGCCGTAAACAGATACCAAGACAAGAGGAGCGAAACTGCGGCTTGGGCAAAGACCATTGCAAGGTTAGAGCGAACGGTTCGGCGCTTTAACGTCCATGCCAAAATGCGGAGGATCCAATAGGTTCCTCCGGAGATCAAAAGATACGAGAATTCGAAACGGAAGCCAATAAAAAAGCAAATGAGACCAAAGGAAGCAAGAACGACGACGGGGGCAATGATGCGAAAGGCGATGTTGAATACTGAGCTCTTGCCGAATTCGTCGTCGAAGAGATCGTTTTGATAGGACTGCTGAATGTGCCTTCCACCTAATTGGTTGATGAGGAAAAAAGCAATGATGCCGAGGGCGGGAAATAGCAAAATCAACATATGAGCTCCTTTTTTGCGTTTGAGAAATCTATTTTATACCGGAACATACAACTATCAGCTGCCTGAAATAGGTTTTCACAAAGTGCCGCAATATGCGACTGTCGTGGAACGTCAGTCCCGATCTTGGGCGAATGGTAGAATTGCAGACGTAACAAGATCCGTGGCGTCTTGGGCGCTGCGTGTTGACTAAAGGAGCGTACATGCAGTTTGCTGCTATTCTTGCGGGAGGGTCGGGGGTTCGGATGGGGAACCCTAACAAGCCGAAGCAGTTCTTCTATCTGGGCGACAAGCCCATCCTCGTTCACACGCTGGAGAAATTCTGTGCTGCCGGATGCTTTGACGGGATTCTCGTGCTGACGCCGGCAACCTGGGTTCAGCAGACGAAGGACATCATCGCCAGGCATTGCCCGCAGTACGCCGATGCCGTCAACGTCATCGCTGGCGGTGCCGAGCGCAACGATACCATCATGAACGCCATCCGCTACTTCGAGGACGAGTGCCAGGCGGACGACGCCTCCATCATCGTCACTCACGATGCGGTGCGGCCCTTCGTCTCGCTGCGCATCATCGAGGATAACATCGCCGCCGCTCTCGCTCATGGCGCCTGCGATACCGTCGTGCCTGCCACCGACACCATCGTTGAGAGTCTCGACGGCGAGCTCATCTCTTCTATCCCGAACCGCAGCGTGCTCTACCAAGGCCAGACGCCCCAGAGCTTCAATATGCGCGAATTGCGCGAAACGCTGGAGTCGCTCACTCCTGAAGAGAGCGCCATTCTCACTGATGCTTGCAAGGCTTTCGTTTTGCGCGGCAAGAAGGTGGCTTTGGTGCGCGGCGACGTGTCGAACATCAAGATCACCTATCCGCAGGATCTGCGCGTGGCAGAAGCGATGCTGGAGGCCTAGCCGATGCTGAATACCGTCTATCGTCTTACGGCCCCCCGAACTATCGAGCCGGTTGTCGTATCTCAGGACACCACCGACAAGGTCATCGTTCGGCCGACGCACCTCTCCATCTGCAACGCCGACCAACGTTACTACCAGGGAACGCGTAGCAAGGAGGTACTGGCCAAGAAACTGCCCATGGCGCTCATCCACGAAGGCATCGGCCGTGTGGTCAGCGATAACGTAGGTACGTTCCAGCCCGGTGATATCGTCGTTATGCTCCCCAACGCCCCCACCGAACAGGATGAATTTATCGCTGAGAACTACCTTCGGTCCAGCCGGTTCTGTGGCAGCGGTTTCGATGGGTTCATGCAGGAGAGCATGGTTCTTCCGCCGGAGCGCGTGGTGCTACTCCCGCAGGACGTGAATTGCGAGGTAGCGGCTTTTACCGAACTTGTGAGCGTGGCCACCCACGCCATCTCCCGCTTCGATAAAATTGCCCATGGCCGACGCGAGCGCATTGGCGTGTGGGGCGATGGCAACATGGGCTACATCGTCTCGCTGCTTCTGCATACGCGGTACCCTGATGCGAAGATCGTCGTGTTCGGTCGCAACGAATCGAAGCTGCACGACTTCACGTTCGCCGACGAGACGCATCTGGTCGACGACGTGAGTGGCGTAGAACTCGTCGACCACGCCTTCGAATGCGCCGGCGGCGAGGGATCCGTCGCCGCCATCGAGCAGATCATCGACCGCATCAACCCCGAGGGCACGGTGTCGCTGCTCGGCGTCTCCGAGAACAACGTGCCCATCAACACCCGCATGGTGCTCGAAAAGGGCTTGCGCTTGTTTGGCAGCAGCCGCAGTGGTCGAGAGGATTTCGAGGCCACGGTGCAGCTCTATCACGAGCATCCAGAGGTGCTTGACTATCTCGCCGCTCTCGTCTGCAGCGTGAACGAGACCCGGCAAATATCGGACATTTCGGCGGCCTTCGAGGCGGACATCCGCAAACCCATGGGCAAGACGGTCATCCGCTGGAACATGTAGGGTCATCCAAGCGAGGAAACGATGAACGAGATCAGTGAGAAGAAGCCGCTTTTGGCGCGAGTGAAGGGCGCCGTCCTTCATCGGGTGCGCCAATGGGCAAAGGATTTGCTTCTCTTCCGCATCCTGCCGGGCGAGTACCGCCGCGCGGCCAAGCGGCCCGTCCAACCGGGGAAGGTCGTCTTTCTGGAAAACAAGGAACCGGCCGTCCCTGAAAGCTTCGAGGTTCTCTACGAACGTCTGAGTCGCGTGCCCGAACTCGACGTCGAATTCATTTCGCTCGGGGAGACCCGCGTGAGGCTGCGTCAGTATTACCGCAACTGCATCGAGGCCGTCCGTGATCTCGCCACTGCCCAGTGCATCTTTCTGAACGACGCTTCCAACGTCGTAAGCTGTCTGCCGCTGCGAGAGGGAACGAAGGTGGTTCAGCTGTGGCATGGGTGCGGCGCTTTCAAGAAATGGGGTATGAGCACCGCCGATCTCATCTTCGGCGGGTCTCGCGATGAGATTCTGCGCCATCCGTTCTACAAGAATCTCTCGCTTGTCACGGTGAGCAGCCCGGAGGTCGTATGGGCCTACGAGGAGGCTATGGTGCTGCAAGATGAACCCGGCATCGTGCAGCCGATGGGCGTGAGTCGCACCGATGTATTCTTCGACGAGGCATACTTGAAGAAAAGCCGCAACAAGCTGCTATCCGTAGTCCCCGAGGCGAAGGACAAACGCGTGATCGTGTACGCCCCCACCTTTCGGGGCCGAGTGGCCCATGCAGAAGCGCCGACTGCCCTCGACATCGAGGCCATGAAGCGTGCCATGGGGGAGGATGCGGTGCTTCTCATCAAACATCACCCCTTTGTGCGCGAGCTGCCCGCCATACCGGAGAGTTGTCATGATTTCGCCTTCGATGTCACGCACGATATCGCCATCAATGAGCTTATCTGCAGCGCAGATGCGGTGATCTCCGATTACTCCTCGCTTGTGTTCGAGTATTCGCTTTTCGGCAGGCCCATGGTGTTTTTCGCCTTCGATCAGGGCGAGTACGCTGATTGGCGCGGCTTCTACTACGATTACGACGCGCTCACCCCCGGCCCTGTCTGCACCTCGACCGAAGAGGTGGTTCAGGCGATTGCGGAAAGCGCCGAGAGCTTCGATTCGTCCGAGGTGGATAAGTTCCGCGACCGCTTCATGGGCGCGTGCGACGGCCATGCGACGGACCGCATCATCGAGTTCGCGCTCGGTCGGGAGATCCTTGAGAAGTCGTTGAAGGGATAGCCAATGACCGACCGCGAGCCATATTCAGATCGTCGGCCTGCGGCCTCCGTCGTCGTTCCCGTGTACAACAAGGCTCCGCACTTGAAAGCGTGCTTCGATTGCCTGGAGCGCCAAACCATCAGCAAGAGCGATCTCGAGGTTCTGCTTATCGACGACGGCTCGACGGATGAGTCCCTTGCGCTCTGCGAGGCCTTCGCCGCAGAGCGTCCCTGGGTGCGCGTTATCGCGCAGTCGAACGCCGGCGTCTCCGAGGCGCGCAATGCGGGCATCCGGGCCGCACGTGGCCGCTATCTCTTCTTCCTCGACCCGGACGACTCCTTAAGCCCCGAGACGCTGGAGAATGTCTCGAAGTTTTTCGAATCATGCCCCGAGGAAGTGGAACTGGCTACCTATCCCATCGTGTCGATTCGCGACGGGAAGCGCCAACGGCTGCACCACCGTTACGATGTACTGCGAGAGACGGGCGTCTACGATTTGACGCTTCCGGAAAACGCCACGATTGCCCAAGCCACCATGAACGTGGCCGTGCGCAATCGCTTCGACGGGAATGTGCTCTTCGATTTCGCGCCCGCCAATGGCGTCATCGTGCACGAGGACGAAAAGTACTGCACCGATGTGCTCCAGCGCAGCATGCAACTGGGCTTCTGCGCTGAAGCCGAATACCGGTGGATGCGCAGCGACGAGGGGGCATCCACCGCGCTGCGCCAGCCGGAGCGCCTCTATGGCAACAACATCGCGTTGTTCGAAGATTTTTTCGGCCGCTACGGCAACGAGGTGCCCCTCTATATCCAGGGACTGCTCGTGAACGATCTCTCGTGGAAGCTGAAGGCGGGCATCGCGCTGCCCACGCACTTGGAGGGCGCGGCCTACGATAGGGCGCTGGGCCGACTAGGGAGCCTCATGGAGCGCGTGGACGACGATCTGGTGCTGAGGCACCCCAATCTGCGGGAGGAGCATCGACTGTTCGCACTGAGCCTGAAGCGCCGCGAACCGTTGCGCTGGCGTGTGGCTCCCGGCGCTCTTGCGGTGTTGCGGGGCGACGCCCTCGTGTTTGCTGCCGGCTGCGCAAGCGCGACGCTGACGCGGATTGCCGTGCGCGATGGCGAGCTGCACGTATCCGGTACGCTGAGCTCTCCGTTCTTCGCCGGTTGGGGAGGGGGCGTGGAATTGCTGCTGCGTCGGCGCCCCCGAAAGGCCGATCGCGGCGGCAGCGCGGACACTCTGGTGTTGACGGAGGCCGTGGAGGGCTGTCCGACGGCAACGGTGAGGCTGGGCCGTTCCTTCCAGTTCAGCTTCGCACGCGACTTGGGCGAGAGCGAGGATATCTGGCTCGAGTTGCGCCTGGGCGGGGCGACCATTCCCCTGGCATGGTCGGTAAAGGTATTGGCGAGGTCGGCTCATGCACTGCGCAACGAGCGTATCGTTGGCTCGTGGCGGGTGCGGACGGATTTGGACGGATCAAAGATAGTGGTGGACCGCTTAGAGGGGATGGCCCTTCGGGCAGCTTTGGAGCAGCATGACGGCCGCGTGCCCCGATGGAAGACCCGCCTCGATCGTCGCCTGATCCGACGACTATCGGCGGGCCCCGATATTTGGCTTTACTCCGATGGATCCGATGCCGGAGACGAGGCGCGGATGATGTTCGAGCGTGACAGCCTACAGAACGACGGTATCGTGCGCTACTATGCCGTGCGCTCCGGGCAGGCGATGCCGCGTCCTGGCGTGCACGGCAAGACCGTGCGCTTCGGCTCGCGACGCCATAAAATGCTCTTCTGTGCCGCCAAAAGAATCATTACCCCTGCAGCAGATTTCGCCACCTACAGCCCCATGCCAGAAAAGAGCCTGCTGGATTTTGCTGATCTGTTCAACGGGGAAGTGAAAACGGCGTCTGCAGACCCGTTGTAGCAAGCGTAAGACGCACTGCTCGCTGCGCGCTAAAAGATCATTGACGACGACCCCGGGATTGGGTGCCAACCGACCATCCGATAACCTGTCGGAAGAACGGATGCTGCGGAAAGTAGCGTGGCCTTTTATGCGTCGGGGAAGTAAATTGGATAAACTTCCCCGACGCTCCTTTCTCTGCCTTGCGAACAGACGTAACGCCTTCGAACTTCTTCTGCTTTTGTGCTTGATGGGGTGTCTGCTGTCTCTGATAGCCCTTGCGGATATATCATTCGATAGACCAGCACCTATTGGGGTCTATTGCGCAACACAGGAAGGCGAATTTTGGAAACGAGGCATGAAGATAGAGAATCGGGATCGCGGTCTAACGGGTCGGGACATGTGGACGAAACCTTAGCGCGTCCCAACGTGCGCTCGCGTCGTCCCAGTGTACCCGGCTACGTGAATCGTCCTTGCGCGGACTGGCGCTACGTTCTCATGTTTGCGTTGCTCCTGATTCCGTTTTATCCACCGACTGGTTTCTTCAATGCGTTGGTACTGGACTATAGTTCCGTTCTCCTGGGTTTACAAATATTTGCTGCGATCGTCACACTCTTTTTAGGGGCGGTTAGAAAGCGACTCGATATCTTCTCGGGCATCGCCCTTGCGATAGTGGCGGTCATGTTTCTCTCGACGTTTCTGAACGAGGGCTTCGGTCGGGGATGGATTTACGTGCAATGCTTCCTCGACTGGATGCCCCTAGCGGTAGCTGTGCTGATGGTGGGGTATGCTCGACAAAGGCATATGACGGATAAATCCTCCTTTGCAGAATGTGGGTAGCGCATCCGCCGCCGCGCGCGTTGCCCTATAATCGCAGGCAACAGAACATCCATCCGCGAGACCGCCCGGATGGACGGCGATGCTCTTGCGATGTGGAAGTCCTCGGCGTCGCCGTCCCTCCGGGCAGCGAGGACTTCCACCATGAGCGGAGAAGAGAAGCGGCGGCGCCCGGCGCCGTCGGCCACGCCGTGGGACGGCGCCGGCGACGGCGAGCTGTCCCCGGCCGAGAGGATCGTCAGGGACTGCCACCGCGACATGTACCGCTACCGCCACGCGGGCGCCGGCCTGGTCGGCGAGGCCGATTTCTTCAACGGCTACGACCGCGACGCGTGCCCGCGCTGCGGCTCGCCGGCGATCGAGGGCAACGGGCGCGACGCCAACGGCGTGCGCCGGTGGCGCTGCCTGTCCTGCGGCCGCGCGTTCAACCCGGCAACCGGCACTGTCTTCGACGGCCGCAAGCTGCCCGTCGCCGACTGGACGGAGTTCCTCCTCGAGGTCTTCTCCTACGGCAGCCTGGCGGGCGCGGCCCGGTCGGGCCGCAGGTCGGCCACCACGCCGCCGTACTGGCTCGCCAAGCTGCTCGCGGTGCTGGAGGGGGTGCAGGAGGGCGCCGTCCTGGCCGGCCGGGTGGAGATCGACGAGATGATGTACCCGCTGCCGCTGGCGGACCAGCCGCGGATGCCCGACGGCTCCAAGGTCCCGGGCGGCTTCTCCAAGGGGAAGCACTGCATCGGCATCGGCTGCGACGGGAGCGGGGCGGCGGTGTTCGCCGACGAGGGGCTCGGCAAGACCAGCGGCGCGCGCACCCTCGCCGCCTTCGGGGGCCATGTGGCGCGCGGCTCGACGCTGGTCCACGACATGGAGAACGGCCACAACCGCCTGGTCCGCGAGCTGGGCCTGCGCAGCGAGCGGCACAACTCCAAGCTCATCAAGCGCCTGCCCGACCCGGAGAACCCGCTCGCCGCGGTCAACCGGCTCTGCTATCTGCTGCGCCTGTTCCTCGACTCCCACACGGGGTTCGACCGCACCAGGCTCGGCGGCTACCTCGACCTCTTCTGGGTGATGATGAACCCTCCCCGCGACACGCTGGAAAAGGCGGCGTTCGTGTTGGATCGGGCGATGCGCAACCCGAAAACGCTCCGATACAGGGACTTCTACGCGAGGTCGCCCAGTTCAGACGATGAGGAGTCCTCCTCCTAACCCACAATCTGCAAAGGAGGATTATGACGGATTTTCTGATCGCGCTTCTTGTGGTCACCGGGTTTCTCTCCATTTGCAATACCGTATCTATTCTGGCCTTTCCCGATGGGTTCAACTTCGGCGGTCGTGAACCGTTTAATTTCTTTGGCCACAAGAACTCGTCGATCGATATCGTTCTCCCCTCCATCGTCTGCTCGTTGCTGCTCGATCGTCGGAAGGGACGTCGTCTGTCTGCGCGTTCGGTGATGTTTGCGGCTATTGGTTGCGTTCAGTTTCTCGTTTCGTACTCCGCCACATCGGTCATTGCGATACTGTTCTTTTTCATCCTGCTCGCACTCTGCAGATTGCCCCGCATTGCCTCCTTGGTCAATGGATTTAGCTTGTTGGGAGGTTATGCCGTTACGGTTGTATTGCTGATGGTGGTGAAGGTGCAAGAGCTGTTCGCCCCCATCTTGGTGGGCGTTTTGGGAAAGACGACAACTTTCACGCTGCGCACTTTTGTATGGGAAGGCGTGCTCTCGATGATGGCGCCTGGGCATTTGTTGCTAGGTTATGGTGCAAGTGTTCGATTCGCTCTATTCTTCAATGATTATCTTTACAATAACGCACATAATTTTTTTCTACATGTTTTAGTGTCTGGCGGCCTCATTGGCGTTGTCTTGTACTGTATATTGATTCTTCTCGCTGCGAGTAAGATGGTTTCTGCGCGTGTGGGCTCTACCGTTGTTTTGTCTGCTTTTGGTTGTCTTCTTGTCGTCGGGCTTATGGAATCGCTTATTACGATTACCTGGCCTCTTGTACTTGCCTTGGGCTATTACGGAGTAGAGGGAGAACGCTATGTGGCAGGGCATGGCGATCACGGGACGGTGCGCAATTGACGGCATTGCGGATTGCTCAGGAAATGCATTTAGTATCGCAGGAAGTATTGGTATGAGCCTCTTTGCGTCTTTCGGAAACGAACTAAGCTATGAAGATGTAATACAGCTTGATGGAGCTTTCGCGGCGACCCACGTTAACTACGGCAAAGCTCCCTTGTTCAATGGCGCCCCTCATGAAGATAGCAACTGGGAGTCGAGAAAGGAATTCATCTTCTCTTCAGGTTTATCTATCGAGGAAACGGTGGAACGTATTCGCTCAGTTGACGGAACCGCTACCGATTTTGGCGTAGCGGAACGTACGGCGCTTTGGAGGGATTACTGGCTTGAGTACATTAATATCTTCAATGTGTTGACAGGCACCCATCCAGATTCAGTTGCCACTGTCTTTGTGGGAAGGCAGGCTATTGAGGTTGGCTTCAAATATCTATTATTCAAAAATACGTACCATTTCCCCAAAACTCACGATCTTGGAGTCTTATCGAGAGAATTCCTCTCAGCCTATGGTGTAGGTGGGAAGTATTTGGAATATGTAGATGACTTCTGTGTCCTGTATTGCAAATATCTGGAGGGCGGAAATCCCGAGTATTTTAGATTTCCTGAATATAAGTCGAACAACTATTTTGCTGGCACCTGTCTGGACTTGAAATGGTTGTGCCGCAACTTTGCGCTAATCTTGTTAAAGCTTATCCACTTTGATCGGCTCGATGCGGTTTTCAAATAGAGCCCGCTCCAGTCCAGTCCTATTCAAGTTCGTTAAGCTGGGGCTCGTGGAAGACCTTAGCATCGTTGCTGTTGGAAGCGTGCTTCACTCTATGGTTTCGAGATATATGGCACGGAGGTGCGGACATTTTTCCGTGCTACTAAACAGCTAATCCGATACTAATCCTATACTGGTTTGGACTCAGACAACCCAGTGATTGCTTAGGGTGTTCTTCATTATAGGTGCCTACGCCAACATTCGGGGCACTATCCTGCATTGGCCCCAAGCTTTCGTCCGCGCCTCCAAATACGTAGCCCTCTTCGCGCTCCTGCTGTTGCCGTTTTTCGAACCGGTGGGCCTCAGGCATGTGATATCGTCCATCTTCGGCACGAAATATCTCGTCATGCAGGTCGTCGCAATCGCCGTTATCGCCGTGCTGTACGTCTTTCGCACGCCAAGGGACAAGTTCGGCCTGCTTGTCGTCGCCATTGTGTCATTCATACTTCTCACGACGGCGGCGAACGAGCGCATGAGGCGCCTGCGGATTTATGCGAAGTGGCTCTAGAAGAACGTCGATCTGTGGAAGCGCCTGCTCGCCGCCAAAGAGCCCCACACCGTGAAGTTCGTCTGGGTGAAGGGCCACGCCGGGCACGCCGAGAACGAGCGCTGCGACGAGCTCGCCACCACCGCCGCCGACAACCCCGCCTGCCATCAGCAAGACACTGGTTTTCGGGGGGATCTGTGAAGATGACCTTCTCGGGAGACTCTGTGTTTGGAAAGATGCAAAAGTAGTCTTTATGGATCGAGTCTCATTTCGCATCAAGGCATGTATAAAGCGCGAGGATTTGGAAAATGTGTTTAAATGGACGGTATTCTAAGATCCGGACAAACTGAAGAGCAAAAAAGCACATTTTCCAAATCTGAATGTTTAATATGCGGAGGATAGAATTACAGACTTCGAGAAAAGCCTGGTAGAGCGATTGCAAAAAATTAGCACTCGCATAATTGCATCGCCGTGATTTGGAAAATGTGAGTATTGCGGCGTCTAAGTAGCACCTGTTTCGCCGTTTCCGTATCGGTGACCATGATGGATGATTCGCGCAATCCGTAGCGTTCGATTCGCAGATGCGTATCGCCTGGCGCCGTCCGTACAATCCGTTACGCCATGTAACCGATCGTACGGAAGGAGTGCGCACCATGGCGAGAAAGATAAGGGCGAAGCTGATCATGGAGCTTCGCGAGCAGGGGCTATCGAGGAGGATGATAGCCAAGACGCGCCGCATGTCGATGGAATCGGTGTGCGAGGTCTTCGACATCGCAGCCGAGCGGAACATCGGCTGGGGTGACGTCAGGGAGATGGCGGACGACGAGGTCTACCGCCTCTTCTACCCGGAAAGGCACGTGCGCGAGAGCGCGTTCGAGGAGCCGGACTGGGAGTACGTCCACAAGGAGATGGCCAGAGTGGGCGTCAACCTGCGGCTGCTCCACGACGAGTACCGGGAGAGGTGCCGCCGAACCGGCAAGGTGGCCATGGGCTACACGAAGTTCTGCGGCGACTACGGCGGCTGGACGGTCGCCAACAGCCTCACGAAGCGCATCGAGCACAAGGCCGGCCAGTCCTGCGAGGTGGACTGGTCCGGGCCGACGCTCGGCAGGGGGCTCGTCGACCCGATCACCGGCGAGGTATCCAAGGTCTACTTGTTCGTCGGCGTGCTGCCGTTCAGCCAGAAGGCCTACTTCGAGCCGACGCTGGACATGAGGGAGCGGACCTGGCTTCGCTGCCATGTGCATATGTACGAGTTCTGGGGAGGCGTGCCGGAGCGGACCGTCTGCGACAACCTCAAGACCGGCGTCACCAAGCACCCGCGCGAGGGCGAGATCGTGCTCAACGACGCCTACGAGGCGCTCGGCGAGCACTACATGACCGCCATCATGCCCGCCCAGGTGAGAAAGCCCAAGCAGAAGGCGTCGGCGGAGGGGACCGTCCGGGACGCGGCCACATGGGTGATAGCTCAGCTCCGTGACCGCGCGTTCGCCGACCTCGACGAGGCGGTGCTGGCCGTGCGCGAGTGCAACGCGGCCTACAACGCCCATCCCTTCCAGAAGAGGGAGGGCAGCCGGGACTCGGTGTTCGCCGAGGTCGAGGCGGCGGAGCTCAGGCCGCTGCCCGACGTCCGCTACGACGTCGCCGAATGGGTGTACAACCGCTCGGTCAACCTCGACTTCCACGTCGTCTACGCCAAGAACCGCTACTCGGTGCCCCACCGCTACGTCGGACGCAAGGTCGATCTGCGGGTCGGCGAGTCCACGCTGTCAATCTACCACGCCGGCGAGCGCATCGCCACCCACCGGCTGCTGCCGTCATACGTCAAGAACGGCTACTCCACCGACGAGGCGCACATGCCCGAGGCGTTCCTGAGGCCCGAGTGGGACGACGCGCGCATAAGGGGCTGGGCCAAAAAGATCGGCCCGAGCTGCGCGGCCGTCGTCGACCGCATATTCGACCGCGCCAAGGTCAAGGAGCAGGCGTACAACCCGTCGCTCTCTGTTCTGAACCTGTCGAAAAAGTACGGCGAGGAGCGGCTCGAGGCCGCATGCGCCCACGCGCTGCCGAGGCTGGGCTCGCCGCGCTACAGGCACCTGAAGGCGATACTCGACTCCAATCTCGACGATCCGGCGGCACCGATGCGGGAAAAGCCCGGCGGCGGCCAGGAGCCGGGCCCCAGGGGCCACGTGCGCGGCGCCGACTACTACAGGGAATAGGGGGCGCCATGATCGACGAGGAAACGAGGAGGAAGCTGCGCGAGCTGAGCATGGGCGAGATGGTCGAGGCCCTCGACCTGCAGGAAGCGGACAGGACCTCGATGGCGGTGCCGTTCGACGAGCGGATCCGCATGATGGTGGACTACGCCTGGGAGGCCAAGCGCGCCTCGAGCGTGAGGCGGCTGGTGCAGCGCGCACGCCTGCGCTTCCCGGACGCGGAGATGGGCGAGATGATATACGACGGGCGCGGCATCGACGGCGTCCTCATCCGCGAGGCGGGCACCTGCCAGTTCATGGAATCGGCGTCCAACGTCGTCATCGAGGGGTGCACCGGAACGGGCAAGAGCTACCTCGCCTGCTGCCTTGCCAAGCAGGCCTGCAGGATGCGCAGGAGCGCCCGGTACGTGCGCCTTCCGGATCTCCTGATGGAGCGCGACGAGCTCGCCGCCACGGAGCGGTCGAACGCCAAGATCCTGAGGAAGTACGCGCGCTACGAGATCCTGGTCTTGGACGAGTGGCTCACCGAGGACGTGAACGACGTCGACATCTCCTTCCTGTTCGAGCTGATCGAGCGACGCTACGCGGCGAGATCCACCGTTCTGTGCACGCAGTACACGCCGGCCGAGTGGCACGGCCGCCTCGGCGGCGGCGTGCAGGCCGACGCGATGGTCGATCGCTTGGTCCACGGCGCCGTGAGGATAGATCTGGGCGACGTCAACGTCCGGAGGCTGCTCGCAGAGAAGAAATAGCGATATCCAATCGCGAAACGGGTGGTTCCCGAACGGCGTGAGCACCGCTGCGCAAACAGCGAAACGGGCGGTGCTCACGCCGCGCAATACTCACAAGGATCATCTTCGTGGGTGCCAAATATTCGTTTCAAGTAATTCTCTACTGATTCGTCCCGTGATTCCTCCTACGCAGCTGTTTGCTCCTTTTGCCGATGCCCGTCAAAGACTTTACATGTCTGGAACTCTTAGCGAACGAGGCGAATTGGAGAGGTCTTTCGGCGTCCGGGGTATAACCGCGCTACCTATGCTTGATCAATGGAGGGGGCGAACGACTGGACGTCGATTGCTGATGTTTCCGACGATCGCAGCAGACGATGTGCCGCTCGATCGGATTGTATCCAGGATATTGGATCAGGACGAGCGAAGTCTTCTCATGGTGTCTAGTAATGCCATGGCCGAGCAGTATTCGGATCTCGCAAAGGTCGCAGGAAAAACGGTGTTCACGGCAGCTGAACTCGAGAATGATAAGAAGCCATTTATCAGTAAGAAAGATGCGGTCGCGATTTTAGCAAATAGGTTGGATGGCTTGGATTTTCCGGGAGGTGAATGTCGATCGGAGATCATTGTGCAATTACCGCAAGGAACCAGTATGCACGAGAGATTTTTGGTTGAGTCAGCCAATGCCGACGAAGTGTATTCTGAGCGTATGCGTAATCGCATCACCCAGGCACTGGGGCGTTGCACGCGTAGCCAGACGGATTATGCGGTAATTTTCGTGCTTGACGAGAGGGTAGTGCGGTTGTTGCAATCTCCGAAAGAGCAGAAATTGTTCAACGATGAGCTGCGTGCGGAGATTCAGTTTGGCCTGCGGAATGCAACTGGTAATGACACGTTGGATGATTATTTGGAATTGGTGGATGTGTTTTTGAACCACCGCGATGAATGGGAAATTGCAGAGCGAAACATCGTAGGACTGAGAAAGCAATTAACTGCAGCGGGTGAGCATGAGGGCATGGCTGCTCGCAAACTTAGGGATATTGTTGAGCTCGAAGTTTCGTGCGCTCTTAACCTCTGGAACAGCCAGCTTGGTGCTGCAATGACAGATGCCTTCGAAATAGTGAATAAGTTACGAGACTACGAGGGCCTTGAGGGCTATTTTGGCTATTGGAGCTATATTCTGTACCATGTTGCTCGAGCAGATGCTGAGTATGCGCGGGCCAACAATATTGACATTCGTATACTCATGGAAGACGCTATGCATTCGTCTCCCTACAACGCGTGGATCGTGCCTCGAGATGCAACTGCGAACGAAACTCAATTCGAAAACGCAACAATTTTAGGGCGAATGAAGAAGAAGCTTAGCCGTGAGTTATCGAGGAATGGGATATTTGCGGTGCAAGCATCTTTGGACGATCTTCTAGAGAGGATAGAGAACGCAGAAGAAGGAAACTTTGAGCAGCCTCACCAAGAGCTTGGAGAATGGCTTGGTTATGAGAGCTTGAACCCTAGTAGCTCGAGCGCTCCTGATCCAATTTGGGTGTTAGATGCATGCAGCTGCGTGGTGGCGGAGGACAAGATCTATTCCGCGTTCGACAAAACTATCCCATTGAGGCATGTGGATGAAGCAAAGAGACATGAAGGGTGGGTTAGAAGAAGCGATCAACTGCATTTGAATGTAGATGCCGAAGTAATTACAATTTTTTTGACGACAGCAACGAAAATAGATAAGGAAGCCGCGGTAAATGCTGAGGGTTTATGGTGTGTAGAGAGAGGTCAATTTGCAGAATGGGCCTCACGTGCGATTGGGGTTTTAAAACGTTACATCCGGCAAAACAAGAATCCGCGCGATGATCCGGATTTTGAAACAAACATGAGCAATATGCTTCGAGCCGCCAAAGTTGATTCGCAGTCTTTTCTTGATTTTATCAGGCATAAGAAGTTATCGAACTTGAAGAAGGATTGATGCGAAAAAAATGTCTTAGAACAAAAGAACGAAATGCAATTGGTAATAGCCGGCGACGACCATCTCGCATATATCGGCTAGCTATCGTATCCGCCTTCACATCTGCAATAATTTCGTAGATCGCGCGCCGAATGTCGTTGCACCGACATTCGGCGCGCGATCGGGCCGCTCAGCCACAGTGCGAAAGATTATTGAGGCTGTTGAATGCAGACCGATGTTGGGTTGTAGACTGGAATTATCGTCTGGCTTGTAGTGGGCGAGATAGCGTTGGCGTGAATCGTTAGGGTGGCGTGCGTGGAACGTCGTGTGGGCACTTTTCAACGGTACGCTTGGTAGTCTAGCGTTAGCTCCAGCCTCCGCAGGCCCAGAGCATTGCGACAACGCTGATTGTCCCCAGTGACCGCTCCGATGCTATATGATGAGATTTCGGAATGAAAGTAAGTGATATGCATTATGGTAATTACATGTAGCCAATGAGTCTCTACCGTTGACCAGAGTTGGTCGCTGCGGTGTAAGCCTCGACCAAGTCGCGTATGCTACTTCCCAGAAATGCAATTTGGGAACTGGATGTGCAGACGGGCTTTCGCTCGACGATCGCTCGATCGTTGTTGCCGACCTTGCCAATGATGAATCCGCTTCGTCTATAAAAAGCAAGTAAGCGAGAAAAATAACTCTCGTCTTCTGGATTAATCTCAGAGTGAGTCATCTTCACAAGGTTTCTATCAATTGAATTGATAATAAAGTGCATACAGAGAATTAAATCGGTGCCGACGCCCTTGTTTCGAAACTCATCGTATACATGGATTGTGAAATGGCTGATTGTGCTCCATACCCCCTCCTCAGTTTCTAATGTGAATCTGCATTCCCCCGACGAGCTCTCGTCATCAAGCGCTTTAATCACTACTTCAACTGTAGGAAGTTGTTTTAAGGAGATGTCGTGCAAAAAACCGTGGAGACTTTCCGTACGGTTTTTTGGATAAAATTTCACACAGTATTTTCGTGGAGCGAAGCAGTCTCCCGCTCTTGCGATTAAGCCGCCTTCATCGATGTCCGGATCGAAAAGCAATGCTTCGCAATTCATATGGCCTCGCTCGGCTTTATCCGCTGATCGTCTAGCGTTTTTACTTTTGTTGCGAAGGCGCACGCTTGTCTTCCTCTAATTCTGGAAGAAGCTGATGCTGCAGCCTTCGGATTCGGTTCCTAGGTTGTAGACTTGCATCTGGCCGTTGCGATAGTTCTCGATAAGGCGGCTGAGGGCGATGGTGTGGTCGCGGGTGATGTCCAGGTTGGGCTTCTTGCCGTCCTGGATGGTCTTCGCGAAAACGGAGATCTCGTCGCGGATGCCCTCGCCGTTCAGCTGATAGAAGTAGCGCTTATTGCTGGAGAAGTCCTCGAAGCGCACCTCGAAGTAATCGGTTTTCCACCAGGGAGAGGGCACGTACACATAGCCCTTGGTGCCTGCGATGACCAGCTCGCCTTCGGACTTTGCCCCGCTGCCCACCTCGATGGACGCGCAGGCGCCCGGATAGATGAAATCCACCTTCGTGTACACGTCGGTGCCGTCGGTGCGGCTCATGAGCGACGCCGCGCTGGCTGCCGTGTAGTCGGTGCCCAGCATCTCGAAGATGGGGAGGCAGGCGATGGGTCCCCAGCCGATGAGACTGCCTGCGGGGCTCGTGAAGGCCTGGCTTGTGCAGGTGGCCCGCACGGAGACCGGTGAGCCGATCATGCCGCTTTTGACGAGCAACGTCAGGCGCGAGAAGGCCAGCGCGTAGGCGGTTTTCACGGCCTCGTGGAACACCAGCCCGCGCTCGTCGGCCACGGCAAACAGCGCCTCCGCCTCGGAGGCGGCCAGCGCCACGGGCGATTCGCTCAGCACGTCTTTGCCGGCCTCCAACCCCGCCTTCGCCGTGGCGAAGCGGCGCTCGGGAGCGTTGGCGACGTACAGCGCGTCGCTTGCCTCGATGAGCTTCTCGAGCGATCCGAACAGCGCCGTCTTTCCCGCTAGGTCGAATTCGTCGCTGTCGGGGAACGCCCCCACTACATCGACACCGCTCACGTACTTGCACTCGTCGATGAACTTGGCGATGTCGCGCGAGGCGCCCACGATGCCCAGGGCGATGTGATGGCCGCCTTCGCGCAACTGGGTGCTGGAAATGCCCTCTGTGCGATCGAGGTACACTACCTCGCAGTACTCGTTCAGGTAATCGAAGTGCCCGCGCCAGTCAGACCCGATAGCGAAGATATCCACATCGTAGTTGCGGATATCATCGATTTTCTGGCCGTAGTATTCCTCGGGTATCACCTCATCGGCAATGCCGAGGGCCTTCACGGCCTCGATGCGGTCCATCAGCGATTGCTTCACATTAATCTTGCCGCGGTTTTTGTCGAAGTCCGAGGAAGTGACGCCCACGATCAGGTAGTCGCCCAACTCCTTCGCCCGGCGCAGCAGGTTTACGTGTCCGTGGTGCAGCAGGTCGAACGTGCCGTAGGTGATGACTTTCTTCACAGCTTGATCCTTCGCTTGGGGGGGTGCGGCTGGGCCGCAGGATGGGGCAGGGCCGATGCGGGGGCGCGCCGCTCGTCGGCGGTGCGCCCCCGGATGCCCAACTTAGGCAGCGTCCACTTCCAAAAGGGCGTCCACGAACTTCTCCATGGCGGCTTTCGAGCCGGTGGACACTCGCAGGAAGTCGGCGAGCATGCCGGACTTCCACGACTTCACTAGGATGTTCCGGGCCTCAAGGTCGGCCGCCACCTCCGGTGCGGGACGATGGGTGCGGATGAAGATGAAGTTCCCCTCGGAGGGGCGGGCCTCATAGCCCTGCTCCTGCAAAGTCTCGATGGTCCACGTGCGGCCCTCGCGCTCGGCAGCGATGAGCTCCTCGGCAATCTCGGGGTGATCGAGGATCTTCTCGCCGAACAGCAGCGCCAGAGCGTTCACATCGAAGGTGAGCTTGGCGTTTTCGACGTAATGAATGATGGTCGGGTTCGAGATGATAACGCCCAGGCGGCAAGCGGCCAGCGAGAACAGCTTCGAGAAGGTGCGCATGACGATGACGTTGTCGTAGGTCTGTGTCAAGTCGATGAACGTGTTGGGGTAGAAGTAATGGTAGGCCTCGTCGATGATGACCACGGCGTCCACGGCGCGGGCTGCCTCGATGGCTGCGATGACGTCCTCGCGGCTGAAGGCGTCGCCCACGGGGTTGTTCGGGTTCAGCAGCACGACGATGTCGGTGTTGGGGCCGATGGCGGCGATGAGGTTTTCCATGTTGAAGGACAGATCGTCGTTGTAGGCGACCGGCACATGGTTCAGTCCGAGGATATTGCAGTTCACCCAGTACATCTCGAAGGAGGGGGCCACGGTGACCACGTCGTGCCCTTGTCCGCAGAATGTCTGCAGCAGGTAGCGGATGGCCTGGTCGGTGCCGTTGGTGGCCGTAACGCAATCGCGGGGAACGCCCACATACTTCGCGTACTTCGTGAGGAAGCGGTCGGGCTCGGGGTAGATGGACAGGTACTCCGGCGTGATCTCGGCCTTGACCTCGTCCACGAACCAGGCGGGCAACCCTTCCGGGTTCTCGTTCATGTCGTAACGGAGCATCCCATAGCGGCCTTGGTCGGGGAAAACGCGCTCGGTGTTCTTGATGTGCTCGTCAACGTAAAATGCCATGGGTCGTCTCCTTTACGATTGGTAGAACTCGATGAAGGCCTCTTTGTCGGTGAGGCCGAAGTTGCGGGGCATGGCGCTGGCGCCAGCGTCTTTGCTGGAAGTACCGTCGGCGTTCAGGTAGCTAGTGCCAGTTTGCGCGCGATAGAAATCGAGGAGGGTGTCGATGGTAGGCGTTTGCACGCCGACCATGGAGGCGATGTCCTTGATGATGGCCACGCCGAAGGGGTAGTCCTCGGTGAACATGCGGTCGTTCCAGTTCGGCAGGAATGTGCCGTCCTCGGTGGGGCTCAGGGGTACCTTGACCGCCTCGAAGGCCCGGATGCTCTTCAGCTTGCGAGTCATGGCCTCAGGAGTGGGGGACTCGTAGTACTCGCGCAGCGATACCACCTCGCTCAAATCGAGAGGGGCGAGGGCGCGGCAGATTGCCTGCAGCTCGTCGTCGTAAGCCAGAAGGAAGCGCGACGTGTCGTCGTTCCACTGCTCGTAGAACATGAGCTGCTCGGGATAGGTGTCGCCCGGTTGGTAGTCTTTGAAGACGCCGTAGGCGCCCGAAGTGTGCAACAGGGGGTTTGAAGGTACCAGCGTTACCGCGAGGAACTCCTTGAGAGCTACGGTGGGAATATGGAAAAGATCCTCGAGAAGCGCGGCCACCTCGGCGGTTCGACCCTTGGGGAGCGTGGCCACGTACAGCGTTTCTTTCGCCGACAGAATTCCGGCCGTGCGCTCGTCCCAGCTCGAGCGGCACACGTAGGGCACGCGCTGCAGCCCGAAGACGGTGACGCCGCGGGTGATGAGACCCTGGCAGTAGTATTCCACGCCCCCGTAGCCCGGAACAAAGCCGATGAGGGTGCCTTTGCCGACATAAGGCTCTACGTCGGCGACGAACTGCTGCCGGAGAAACGCGGGGTAGGTGCACAGGATCAGTTCCGCGTTGCAGGCCCGGGCCATGTCGTCGGTAACGGTGAAGGTCGCCGATGCGACGGCCTTTTCTTCGTAGGTGTATGCGAGCGTTTCGCGGCTCTTATGGGGTCGCGTGGTGTAAAGCGTGACGTCGTTGTCCTGCGAAAGCACCGCGCAGCAGGCGAGGCCGAGGTTTCCCGCGCCAAATACCGTAATGTTCACTGCAAACTCCTTTGTCGCCCGGCGAGGGGCTCGTCTCAACGAATGAGCTGACCTTATATGATAGACCAAAAGATTTCCTTCCCTCTTGCAAAGGAGCTTGCCTACGGCAAATGAGCAAAATGTTGCGCCGAGCCCTTGTGCTATCATATGAGGACTGCCGTCAGGCGTGGGTACTCGATGCAATGTGTGATGGCAGAGAGGCGTTTTCCGAGGCTGGAGGAGCGAGAGTGTCAGATTTTGAAATATCCGTCGTGATCCCCGTGTACAATTCCGAGGAGTATCTGGGCGAGACTCTGGAATCGGTGGCTGCCCAAACAGTGGGGATGGACGCCGTTCAGGTCGTTATCGTCGACGACGGGTCCACTGATGGCAGCGCCGCCATCTGTCGTTCGTTCCAAGATCGCTACCCAGCCAACGTCGTTTTTCACCAGCAGCCCAACGGAGGCGTCTCCTCGGCGCGCAACGCCGGCCTCGACCGGGCCAGCGGGCGCATCGTCACCTGCCTGGACAGTGACGACCAATGGACGCCGGAATCGTTTGCCTATGCCGTGGATTTTTTCGACAACCAGGAGAACAACGTCGACGTTCTCGTTGGCGAGCTCACCCTCTTCGAGGGCGAGGACCACACCCATCCCTTGGCTTACCGTTTCCCGAAAGACAAGGATTCCATCATCCGTCTGGGAGATCGCCCCTGCGACATCCAGAGTACGATTGGGAACTGCTTCTTTCTGCGCGAAGCTATCGGTGATATCCGATTCGACGAGGATCTGACTACGTCGGAGGATACGCTGTTCGTCAACCGGGTTATTTTGCACAAGTGCGCCTACGCGGTTACTCCTTTCTGCACGTATCTCTACCGAAAGCGGCAGGACGGTTCGTCTCTGAGCCAGGTCATTACCTATTCCAAGCATATGCAGAATCTGGATGTGTGCGAGCGCGTGCTCGAGGCGTCGCGCCGTGCCAAGGGGCGGGTGCTTCCCTTTGCCCAGGCGGTGGCGCTCTACATCATCGGGTGGCAGCTTTTGGGCAAGGCGAGCGATGCCCTGTCCGCCGAGGACGCCGCGAATTGGTCGGCCGCTGTGCGCAAGATTGTCGCGGACGCCGATGCTGACGTCATCGCCAATGCGCGCTGGCTTACTCGCGAAAAGAAAATCGTTCTGTACCGCCTCAAATACGGGGTGGATGTCTTTAAGGAACTGGTTTGGGTTGACCGCGATCGAGGGTTGCTCGACGGTATGCAGCTCATCAGCATGAACGCGAAGGCGCCCTGCTATCTTTACGAGATCACTCCCCAAGGCACGACGCTGCATATTGAGGGAACGACGGACATCGACATATTGGGAATGCCCTTCGAGCTATTCGTTCGCGACGAGAAGAGCGGTGAGCGCTTCAATGCGCATTTATCCCCATTCCCTACCGATAATCGTCGCACTCTGGCTAAAGAGTCGGTATGCAAGGGTATGCGGTTCACGCTCGATCTGCCTTTGGAGCCGGAGCGCTCCTTCTCGTTCCGCGCGAGGTTCTGCGGGCGTGTCCAGGAGGTCATCCTCACGCCTCATTATGGCAACTTCGCTATTTTCAGCCAGTCAATGAAGCGCGACTACCATCGTTTCGGCGGCGTCATGGTGAAGCATATCGGCAAGCAGCTGCGCACCTATCGCGCCACGTGGCGCATGGCCGTCGTGTCCGAGCTGCGTCGTTGGGCGGAGATCCTACGCTCGAAGAAGGGGACGTCCCGATTGCGTTTCGAGTACGTTTGGCTGCGTCTGTGCTACCGGGTTCATCGACTGCTGTTCAAGAAACCCATCTGGATCTTCGGCGACAAGGAGTGGAAGGCAGGCGACAACGCCGAGAACGTGTACCGTTATGCCATGAAGCGATCCGGCTATCGCGGCGCTAAGATGTACTTCGCTTTGGAGAAGTCGAGCGCCGATTACGCCTCGGTGGCCAAGTACGGTCACGTAATTGATCCGACCACCTTCCGCTACAAGCTGCTGTTCCTGCTGTCCTCGGTGGTGGTGTCCTCGCGCGCCGAAGAGTCCATGGTGAACCCCTACGGCCCCGAGCTCGTGTTCGTGAAGGATCTCATGGATTACGATTTCGTATACCTCACCCATGGGACGCTCTTTGGAGATCTGGCGTTCATGCTGGGTAAGCCGGCGAAGAAAATCAAGTTGTTCTCGGTGAGCACCCAGATGGAGCGCAATGCACTTTTGAGCGAGGCTTATGGCTACCGAGAGGATGAGGTGTCTCTCATGGGCATGGCTCGTTACGACGCCTACGGCGATGTCCATACTCAGAAGAAGATCGCGTTTCTGCCCACGTGGCGCTCGAATATCGCTGGCAAGATCATCCCGGGCACGAGCACGCGCGAGTATGTGCATCATTTCAAATCCACGGATTTCTGGAAATTTTACAATGCCCTCATCAATGACGAACGTCTGCTGGACGCCATGAGGCGTTACGGGTACACGGCCGAGTTCTACGTGCACCCTGCATTCGAGAAGCAAGCCGGTGATTTCCAGGGCAATGAGCTTGTGCAGGTGGGGGAGGGGTCGGCTGACTACGAGCGCGTGCTGAGCGAGTCGGCGCTCATGGTGACGGATTACTCAGGGGTGGGATTCGATTTTGGCTACCAGCGCAAACCAGTGGTGTACAGCCAGTACGATTCGGTATTCAGCGGTGGTCACACGTACGGTGAGGACAGCTACTTCGACTACGATATCGACGGCTTTGGCCCTGTGACTCGCACATTGGAGGAAACAGTGGACGCCATCATACGCTACATGGAAAATGATTGCCAGATGGAGCCCGAATATCGAAGCCGTGCCGACGCCATGTTCGGTTTTTCTGACTACGAGAGCAGCAAACGCATTTTCGAGGGCGCTCGAGCATTGTCAGAGCGGCGCCGCGCCGATGGCTGCGCTCGGTGATCCGCCGGTTCGTCATGGCCTCGACTTTGGCGCAAGGAGAAGTTAAACCCTGTGGACATAGCGTGTACGCGATATGTTGATGCGGGGCAACTGCGGGGAGTTTTGCGCCAGTGCTTCTCGATTTTGCTACGATGAATCTGCATTTCGGTTTTGAATTAGGGGGCGACGCGAGAGCGTCGCCCGTTTTGTGTGGATGCGCGGATCGATTCCGTCGGAGGAGGAGCAGGCTTTGAAGCGTCTTGTGGCAGTGGTTTTGGCGATAGCGCTCGTGTGCGTCCCTGTGGCTATGGGCGCCACAGCGTCCTCGTCGGCTCTGGAGAAGCAGATCGCCAGTACTCCCTATCAGATATGGCCTGCGAAGGCGCGCTCCAATTCTCCGGACTTCGTGCGCGCGGCCATCAAGCAGAGAAACGCCCAGGGCGATAACTGCAAGGTGGTTCTCGGCACTTCCGAGTTTCGCTGGGTTTATCCCGATACGGTCTCGTCGCACCCGGGGAACTTTTTCGCGAACAACAATTATGGTATGGACACGTTCCTTTTGGGCCAGCCTTATTGCCAAGATCTGTGGCACGCCATTGAAGCGGGCGCGCTTTCTGAAGACATTCCCGACGACAAAGTGGTGTTCTTCTGCGGAATCTCCTGGTTCATGGATTACCAGAATCCCGCCAAATGTTTCAGGTTGTCGTTTTCGCCCGAGGCTTACGCTGACCTCATGGCCAATCCCAAGGTGAGCGACAAGACGAAGGCGAATATTCAGAAGAAGATGGTTGAGTACGGCGTGTCGGAGGACGAAGTCTATGCTGAGGCGTCCGATAAGACCTTCGTGGATCGCATCAACGAAGGTGTTCAGAAGATCTTTGATACGTCGAAAAACTGGGACGCGGTGCTCAGCGACGAAGAAGATGATTGGAACGCGCCGGAGCGTGAGTTGAACAAGAGTCGTCCCGTGCCAGAGGGGCGCACCCAAGGTGAGGCCCAGGTGCCCGATTGGGATGCCTGGATGAGCCAAGAGCAGGCCGAGGGAGCGGATCAGACGTCGAGCAACGACATGGGCATCTACAATAGCTGGTACGAGAACGGCGGGTACGACAAATGGTATGCCGGCCGCGAGGACTGGCTTACGTTTACCGACGAGCCCTATCAGGAGACCGAGTTCGAGGATTTCGAGCTGTTTCTCGATGTCTGCCAGGAGACAGGTATCCAGCCGTTAGTCGTTCTCATGCCCCTCAAAGGCGCTATGGTCGATCAGACCGATTACACCGCCGATGTGCGGGCCATCTGGTACGACCGCATGAAGGCGATCTGCGAAGAACGGGGCGCTGAATACGTCGACTACTCGCCCTATGAGTACGATCCCTATTTTCTCTATGATATGGCCCATTTCGGCTGGACGGGCTGGGTGCAGGTGAATCACGACATCTACGAGTTCTTCATGGGCAAGGATGAGGCCGATGAAGCGAATTAGGGACAAGATTCTCGAGGTGTTTTTCAGCGACACTTGGCTCGGTGCCATCCTGTGGTTCGCCGCTGCAGCGGCGATGCTCGCTCTGGTCGTTTGGTTCCTCGTTTATTCGGGGTTTGGAGAGCCGGCGATGCCGGTATATGAGAACTTCTGAGCATGGTTTTGACGATGAGCCGATTGGCGTTTCCGCCAATGGAGAGTGAATGATGACGCGATGAAAGAAAGGGGAGGCACAACCGTGAGCAGGTTTCTTGAAAGGCTACGGGAAGTGAGCGCTGAGTATCCGGAGAAAGAGGCGTTTTTCAATTCTCGGATAAAGGAGGATGCGTGCCAGCGCCTGACTTACGCCGAGCTGGACGCCTGGTCCGACTCTCTTGCCGCTTCCTTTGCCGAATGGTCTCCAAAGGGCAAGCCCGTGGTGGTTTACGGCCACAAGTCGCCTCTCATGCTCGTGTGCTTTATCGCCGCTGCGAAGGCCGGTCTGACCTATGCCCCGGTGGACATCGCCTATCCGTCCGATCGCGTGAACGACATCTTGGATCAGATCGGGCACCCTCTTGTTATCACGTTGTCTGACGACGAATTTCCCGGCGACGCATCGCTGGCAGATTCAGTCGTCGGAGATGCCGTTGTTCGCGAGGCGGCCCTGGCGGGACGCTCCTGGGACAGTTCCCGCTGGATTGCCGATGAGACGCCCTTCTATTTGTTGTTCACCTCGGGGAGCACCGGCCGCCCCAAAGGTGTTCAGATGCCCTCGCGCTGCGTGGACGCCTTTATGGACTATTTCCGCGCACTTTTCCCCGAGCGGCCCGACGGCGTCAGCTTCAACCGCGTGCCCTACACCTTCGATGTGAGCCTGTTCGACATTATCGCCGGTTTGGCCTCGGGCTATACCCTGTTCTCCCTGGAGTCCGAAGACGAGCAGTCCATGAGGGCCACGTTCGGCGCTCTGGCTGCAAGTGACCTTACAACATGGATTTCGACGCCGTCCTTTATCGAGATGTGCCTGGTTGATCCTTCTTTCGACCAGGATCTCCTGCCCCGGCTCGACAACGTCATTCTCTGCGGAGAGGTGTTTCGCAACGCTACGGCCCTGAAGATCATCGAACGTTTTCCCGAGGCGAGGGTTCTCAACACCTACGGCCCCACCGAGACTCAGGCGGTCACCGATATTGTGGTAGACGAGAACTTGGCACGTGAGGTGAATCCTTTGCCCGTGGGCTATTTGAGCGATGGCGTGCGTGCCCTTATTCGCGATCCGGAAACCGGTGAGGAGCTGCTTTGCGGGGAAGTGGGAGAGATATACCTTGCGGGAAACACGGTGTCGGCGGGCTACTATGGCCGTCCCGATCTGACGGAGGCCGTATTCTCCGAGAGGGAAGGCTCCGATGGCACTGTGACGCGTTGCTACAAAACCGGTGATAAGGGCTATCTTGACGCGGATGGTCGGCTCTTCTGTTTGGGCCGTCTCGATTTCCAAGTGAAGCTGAATGGGTTTCGCGTCGAGCTGGCCGACGTCGAGCAGGCCCTCGTCCGGATACCTGAAGTGGCCGAGGCGGTGGTGCTTCCCGCCGATCGCGACGGGAAGGTGACTCATCTCGTAGCTCACGTACGTCTTGCTGAGCCGGGGATGACGGCCGACTTCGCTCGAGCGCGCGCCATTAAGGCGGCCCTTAAGGAACTTGTTCCCGACTATATGGTGCCCAAAAAGATCGTCTTCCATGAGGAATTCGCTTTGAACGTCAATGGCAAAATCGATCGCAAGGCGTTGGCGTAGGGCTCGACAATTATGAACTTCTATATCGATCCGGCATTCTATGTGTTTCTGGCCGTTGCCATAGTACCTGCGGCCATTCTCGGCTTCTCGGGGCGCCGCATCAAGTATTACGGACTGGCGGCCTCGTTGGCGTTCCTGCTCCTGCTCTTCGGCGAGAACTTGGAGGGCATGCTCGCTTTCGTTGCGTTCATCGCCATCGCCTGTGCGGTTACGTTCTGGGAGCTTTCCAGTTGGCGGTCGGGGCAAAAGGCGCTTTGGAAGTACCGGTTGGCACTCGCGGCCGTTATTGCCCCTCTAGTCGTTTACAAAATCGGTGCCGTATTCGACCAGAACCTCATGGGATTTCTGGGGATATCCTACATCACATTCAAGGCAATACAGGTCATTATCGAGATCCGAGATGACCTCATTGAAGATATGAACTTCACTGATTACTTGTACTTCTTGGTGTTTTTCACACCCTTCACATCCGGCCCCATCGATCGCAGCCGGCGGTTCACTGAGGATGCGAACCGAAGGTATACCGCTTCTGAGTATGCGGACTTGCTGGCTCGCGGCATTATGCTGCTTTTGGTGGGAGCAGTGTATCAGAAAGTGTTGGGCACGGTGTTCCACCATTACTTCACCCCTGCTCCTTTGGGCGACGGTCCTTGGTGGCAAGAGCTGGGCGCCCAGGTGAAAGATGCCTATATGTACGGCTTTTACCTGTTCTTCGACTTTGCTGGCTATTCCCTTATGGCCATGGGGGCCAGCTACTGCTTCGGCATTAAGACGCCGCGCAACTTCCGCGCCCCTTTTCTTGCTCTCGATGTGCGCGATTTCTGGGATCGCTGGCATATGACGCTGTCCACGTGGCTACGTGATTTCGTGTTCATGCGCGCGGTGAAGTCGGCGACGCGTCGCAAGCTGTTCAAAGACCGACTTCAGACGGCCTGTGCGGGCTACATGGCGAATTTCATGCTCATGGGCGCTTGGCACGGGCTGACCGTGGACTATCTGGTCTATGGCGCCTATTATGGCGTTCTCATGGGCGCCACCGACGTGTACCAGAAGAAATCTTCCTTTCACAAGAAGCACAAGAAAAAGAAATGGTACAAGGTTCTCCAATGGTTTGTTACCATTAATCTGGTCATGCTTGGCATGGCTATTTTCTCTGGGCAAATGCACACTGTCATAGGAGGTTTGACCAATGGCTGAGAATTCCGTCGAGGAGCGCATGCTCGAGCTCATCGAGGAGATTTGCGACGACGAGATTATTCGCGAAGAGCGCGACGCCGATCTGTTCGAGGAGGGGTTGCTCGATTCTATGGCAGCCATTGAACTGCTGGTGGCCATCGAGACGGAATTCGGCGTGACCATTGCGCCTACGGCGGTGGAGCGTGAGGAAATGAATTCGGTTAATAAGATCATCTATCAGGTGCAGATTCGCTACGATGCCCAATAGCGATTATGCGAGGCGCGCCTCGGTCCCTCCGCGGGCATGATGCTAATTTCGGCGCTGATGCGTCGTTAAGGAAAAGTTAAGGTATCATTGCCTGAGCTAAATTGACGGGATGACAGTTCGAAGGGACTCGCGTTGGTCTTCTCCAGCACTATTTTTCTGTTCGCGTTTCTGCCGCTGTTTCTGGCGGTGTACTTCGCCATGCCGTGGCGGCCGGCGAAGAATGTGGTTCTGCTGCTGTTCTCGCTTCTGTTCTACGCCTGGGGCGAGCCAGTGTACGTGTGGCTCATGGTGGCCTCCATCTGCTTCAACTGGCTGTTCGCCTTCATCATAGGCAAGTGCGGCGAGGGCAAGACGGCGCCGAAGCGCTTCTGGCTCGTGGCGGCGCTCGCAGCCAACCTGCTCGTGCTCGGGTTCTACAAGTACCAGGGCTTTCTGGCCGAGAACATCAACCGCGCCATTGGCGAGGAGTTCATCGCCGAGTTGAACCTGGCGCTGCCTATCGGCATCTCGTTCTTCACCCTGCAGGCCATCACCTACGTGGTGGATGTCTACCGCGGCGAGGTGAAGGTGCAGAAGAATCCGCTGTACCTCGGCATGTACATCGCCATGTTCCCGCAGCTGGTGGCCGGCCCCATCGTGCGCTACGCCGACATCGAGCACGAGATCGACCATCGCCGCGCGACGCTGGAGGGCTTTGCCCAGGGCCTGCGGCTGTTCTGCGTGGGCCTGGGCAAGAAGGTGCTGCTCGCCAACACCGCCGGCGTGCTGGCCGACTCGCTTCTGCCCCGCGAGGCGGCCGAGATCGGCTTCATCGGCTGCTTCTCGGGCGTGGCCGCCTACACCTTCCAGGTCTACTTCGACTTCTCCGGCTACTCGGACATGGCCATCGGCCTCGGCAAGATGATGGGCTTCGAGTACCCGCGCAACTTCAACTACCCCTACACGTCGAAGTCGGCCACGGAGTTCTGGCGCCGCTGGCACATGTCGCTCGGCGGCTTCTTCCGCGACTACGTGTACATCCCGCTCGGCGGCAACCGCGTGAGCACGCCGCGCTTCGTGGCTAACACCATGATCGTGTGGGGCCTGACGGGCATTTGGCACGGCGCCGCGTGGAACTTCCTTCTGTGGGGCCTGTACTGGGGCGTGCTCATCCTGTTGGAGAAGTTCTTAGTCATGAAGGTGCTCGATAAGCTGCCGCGGTTCGTGAGCCATATCTGGTGCGTCGTGCTGTTCTTCTTCGGGTGGCTTTTGTTCGCCGTGACGGGGCTTTCGAACGTGGGGGAGTGGTTCTGCGCCATGTTCGGCGCCTACGGGTGGCTCGGTACCTCCACGTTGTGGGAGCTGCAGTCCTGGAGCTACGTGAGCCTCGTGCCCGTCTTCATCGTGGGGTCGCTGCCCTGGGCGCCGTGGCTGCGCAAGAAGATCCAGGCCTGGGCCGAGGGCGACCCGCACCGCGCCATCGTCGCCGCTCCGCAGAAGGGTAACACCGCCGTGCCGCCCTGCCAGGTGGTCTGCGAGGGCCCCGTGCCCGCCGGCCGCGCCCGCGCCGTGACTGCCGTGAACGTGCTCGCCGACGTGGCCCTTCTGGCCGTCTTCGTCCTGAGCTGCATGTCGGTGGTCTCCAGCTCGTACAACCCGTTTATTTACTTCCAGTTTTAGGGGGCATTATGAAGCTGCGGAATATCCTGTTCGCCGGCGTGCTCTGCCTGTTGCTTTGCGGCCCCGCCCTGATCGGATTAGCCTCATGGGGGGGGGTTGCTCTTCCCTCTTGGTTCACGGCTGACGATGCGGCTTATCTTTCTGGCGGTGTCGTAGAAGCCGATCCGGCCGCCTATGCTTCCCTCGAGGGGTTCAGCTCGGGAGAGTTTCAGATAGCCGCTGAGGATGCTGTGGGCAATTGCATTCCCATGAAGGCTACGGCTCTTCTCGCAAATGCAGCTCTCCAGCGCTCAGCCATCGAGACTTCGAATGCGCTCTTTGGCTGGGAGTGCTACCCCGCTTTCTATGGCTCGTCTATTGCGGAGATGCCGAGTCGGCACCGTCTGCTCGAAATAGCCGAAAAGGCGACCGGCGATACCCTTGCAACGGCCAGTCATATTCGGGATGGACTCGACGCCCTGAGTTTGAGACATCCCGAGCAACGGTTCTTCGTGTATATGGGCCCCGACTCTATGAATGTTGAGGGATCCCCGACGGCGAAACTCATCTCCAATCCACTTACCTACGGAGAGTTATCCTCGATCTTCGAGGACGAAGGCGGCCATTTCCAATGGATAGACGGCAACGTCACGTTCGACGAGTTTGCGGATGGGTGGAATTCCACTGATCACCACTGGAATATCCAAGGAGCTTTTCGGGCTTATGAGCGCATGGCGAGCGCTCTCGGTTTTCGGGACGAACTTCTTGTGCCCGCGCGTCTTGTGACCTATGACGCGCCATCCTTTCGGGGCGCGTTCGCGCGACGTGGGTTGGAAACGCGATACGTGGATCAAATGATCGACTACGAATTCGCTGATTTCCCTCAGCTATCGATCATTATTGACGGGGCTGAGGCTTCTATGGACTCGCTTGTGCATTGGAAGAACTACCAAGCGGCCAATGTAGGTGCCAATGCTTTCACCAGTCGCTATGCCGAGTATTTCCATACCGATTACGGGCTTATTACCTTGGAGAACGAGGAATCGGATTCGCGGCAGGATCTGCTCATTGTCGCAGACTCGTATTCCAATTGTATGGAGCGGTTCCTGGCGGTTCACTATCGAACAACCTACGTGCTTGACCCCCGTCACGACGACGAGACGATTGATGCGTTTCTTGCTCAGCACCAGGATGTGTCCGACGTCCTTTTCATAATGCGGAGTCCGAACATGTTGGCGCAAGCGACGGAACATGCTCTTGAGCCGGAAGATATGCGCGAATAGGGGGAGCTCAATGGACGTTACATTGAAGACCACTGAAGAGGTTGAGCGGTTTTTCCAAGAAACCGACAATGTTCTTTTGGGCCCTCCGCCGAAAATGAAGAATGCGCAAATTGTGTTTACCGAGAAGGCTCATACGGGAAAGTGCATCTTGTGCTGTGGCGAAGATGTAACCTTGACGGGAGGCAAGCTGGTTTTCGCTGGCCCCGGTGCCATCGTCTACCTGGCGAGCGGAAACACCTCGTTGCGGCTGGATGCAACGGTGCATGCTGGATGCACGTTTGCCTTGGGCTCGTCGACGTACACCAACGGTTCACTCCATGTAATTGTATCCGAGCGGCGCAGTGTGCTTATTGGCGACAGAGGCCTTTTTTCCTTTGATGTGTGGATAAGGACTGCCGACCCTCATTTGGTGTACAGGGCAGAAGATGGCAGGCGCATTAATCCTAGCCGCGATGTGGTGATAGGCGACCATGTATGGCTCGGTCAATCTGCCATGCTGCTGAAGGGCGCGGCTATTGGATCTGGAAGTATTGTCGGTGGCGCTGCCGTAGTGGCCGGCAAGACGGTCCCTTCGAACACAAGTTGGGCGGGCAATCCCGCTCGGCAAATTGCTCGTGGGATTTTCTTCGACGGTGCCTGCGTCCACGGCTGGACTGCCGAGCAGACGGCTGCCTCTCAGACATTCACCTCTGATAAATGGGTTTACGCCAATGCGCCGCAGCGCGATCAGTCGGGTCTCGTGCGGCTAGCAAATCGACTGGCCGGAGTTGCCGATGCGAAGGAGCGTATCGCTCTCGTGCAAAGTGCTTACGAGGACAAGGGGAAGAACCGCTTCGCCATTGCAGAGGCGGCGACTTCATCAGCATCTGGAAATCGCGGCTCATCGTTCAGGGCCTTTGAGTTCCTGAGGTTGCGATCGCGTCGTCGTTGAGCCATCGCCTCAGCTTCTTCTTTGAGGTACAATGGCATCTTGTCGTTCTGTTGTTCATCGAAGCTGCTGTGCGTTAACGAAGTGGGGCTATGTCAGATAGGGTTGTAGAGCGCGTTCGACGCGCATTGAAGGTTTGGGGGTGTTGCCCCGCTGAGAGTCGACCAGTTGCGCCTTGCGTTGCGACAGCGCTTGCCCTCACTTTTTTTGTGGTTGGGATTCTTGTCCTAAACGACGACTACCGAGGCCCTGATGACGATTTGGGGATCTCGATGGTCCTTTCAGGACTCTATCCCGACGGCGGCCAATGCCTGTTTACCAGTGCGGTGCTCAACGGCATCATCTACCAGCTCAATATCGCCATACCGGAGTTGAACTGGTTTCTCGTGATCGAACGTCTCGCTGTGACGGTGGCATTTTTCTCGTTCTGCTACATCCTGTTGCGCCATGCTCCGCTCGGGCTTTCGCTCGCTTGCATCGGTTTTGTTGCGTACTTCATTATGCCGAAGTGCACCTTGGGGAGCAATTTTACCGTGGTCGCGGCGCTGTGCGTTACGTCAGGCGAGCTCTGCTGCTGCTCCGGTACTATGCGGAGGGCTCCTTCCTCCTGTGTGGCGGGCACTGTATTGGTGACGTTGGGATTCATGTGGCGGGCCCTTGTCTTGCTTCTCTCTGCTCCCTTTCTTGCCCTCGCTTTCGCGGGGTTGCTCGTTCGTCTCGGGCATGAACAGTTCCAGCGGGCTAAGGCTCTAGTCGTTAGGGCTCTTGTCTGCATGATAGCTGTCGGGCTTTGTGTTGGCGGCGCCTTGGCCTTCGACAAGGCGGTGTGGGCTGAGCCGAAGTGGGCCGATTGGCTCGAGTACAATGACGCTCGCTACGCTTTGGTTGATTACCCCATGAGCGATTACGACGAAGTGCGAGACGAGCTGGCGTCAATCGGCGTTTCGGAGAGCGACTACTGGCTCATGCGCAACTGGATTACGGCCGATCCCGACTACATCACCTCCGATTTGCTTATGGAGGTGTCCGATATTGCTCGAGAGCCGGTGGCAGACCGCAGTTTGCCGACCGCTTTCCTTGCCGAGGGGCGCCACTTGGTCAAGTCCCCTCTGCTGACTGTCTCTTTAGCATGTATTGCCGCCTGTGCGCTGCTCCTCGGACGTAAACGGGTGCTTGCGGCGGTTGTCCTGTCTCTTGGCGGGGCCTTTGCGGCTTGCGTGCTCTTTCGGTACACGGGCCGTTTGCCAGCTCGTGTCGAGTATTCCACGTGGGTTCTTTCTCTGCTGCCATGTCTCGTCGCGTTTCTCACCATTAGACCCCCCGCGCCTGTCGCAGCTAAGCCTGTAGGGTTACGGCGTGTAACGACATCGGCGCTCATCGGTGTAGTATTCGCCCTGTTATGCGTAGTGGGGCTTGTGCTGAAATGGGCCCCCACTTTCAACGTCGAGCGCATCGATCAATTCGAGAAGAGCAGCGCTTTTGTCGAGAGCAACGATCTGGTGAAGAGGTTCACGGAGCCAGGCGTCGTCTATGTATGGGACACGACGACCTTCACGCAGCTCGAGAAGCAGCTGAAATATCGCCATCTGCCCCCGGCGTCGTTCATGGGGTCGACGGCCCTTATGGGCGGCTGGACGCAGGGGTCTCCTTTGGTGCGCGCCCATAATGAGGAGATAGGTGTTCCCAATCCCATAAAGAGTCTTCTCGATCGCCCAGAAACCTACTTCGTGACCCGGCGCAGAGAGGCTATAGAGCAACTGACGCGCTATCTGCGCGAGCATTATGGCAAAGATGCAAAGGCGGAAGTTGTAGACGAGGTTCCTCTGAGCGAGAAGGGCGCTGATCCTCTTCTTGTGGTACGATTCTATGCAGATTAGTTCTTTATCTGTGGGAGCGAGGTTGAAATGAAGGGCATTATTCTAGCGGGAGGATCGGGAACGCGTCTGTACCCGCTAACGAAGGTCACGTCGAAGCAGCTGCTTCCCGTGTACGACAAACCGATGGTCTATTACCCGCTTTCCATACTCATGCTGGCGGGCATTCGCGATATCTTGCTTATCTCCACGCCGGCGGATTTGCCTAATTTCCAGGAATTGCTCAAGGACGGATCTTCGTTTGGCGTCAACATGTCCTACGCGGTTCAGCCCTCGCCAGACGGGCTGGCTCAAGCGCTCATTATCGGTGAGGAGTTTCTCGACGGAGAAGGCTGCGCTCTTATCCTGGGCGACAACATCTTCTACGGCGGAGGCCTTTCGGCGCTGCTGAAGCAGGCGGCTTCGCGCGAGTGCGGCGCAACCGTGTTCGGCTATTACGTCGACGATCCGGAGCGCTTCGGCGTGGTCGAGTTCGACGCTGAGGGCCGCGCTCTTTCCATTGAGGAGAAGCCCGAATATCCTAAGTCGAACTATGCGGTCACGGGCCTTTACTTCTACGATAGCCGCGCAGTGGAGTTCGCCAAGAACGTGATCCCGTCCGATCGCGGCGAACTGGAGATCACCGATGTGAATCGTATGTACCTGGAGGAGGGGAGCCTGGAGGTGAAGGTTCTCCATCGCGGCTCGGCATGGCTTGACACGGGTACTATTCCCAGCTTGTACAAGGCCTCCGAGTTCGTAAAGGCTGTGGAAGACAACCAAGGCCTTCAGATAGCCGCTTTGGAGGAGATCGCCTACAACAATGGATGGATCACCAAAGAGGTGCTACTTGATGCGGCCGAGCGCCATGCCAAGACGGCTTATGGGCAGCATTTGCTGCGGGTAGCGGAAAACCGCATTCTCTTTGGAAATATGGCCTCCTAGGAGGCAAAGCATTTGCAACCAATAAGAAGGGCTCGCCAGTTTAACACTGGCGAGCCCTTCTTATTGGTGTAGACGGGTGGCTTAGGCCTTCTTGCCCTTGGGGAAGACCTTGACGCCCTGATTGTTTCTCCAGCCGTAGAGGAAGGCGGTGGCGACGAGCATGGCCACGGCGATGAGGCAGCAGACGATACCGGCGGCAACGCCTGCTCCCTGTATGACAAACATGGGGAGGAACGTCACCAGGGCGATGTCTATGAACGATACGAAGATCCAGGCGAATCCAGAATCTTCCAGCGCCGTGGTACGGAACTCAGGATCGACGACGCGCAACAGCAGCACGGCGATGCTCATAACGCCCGTTGACCAGCCCCAGATGAAGATGCCGCGCTCGACCCAGTGATCGGAGAAGAGATGTCGGGAGATGTAGAAGAAATAAAAAGCCACCAGTACAAAGCCGAGGAGACACAGCACGAGGATGATCGCCCAGTACTGCAGAACCACGTTGATGTTGATGGTCGCCACACCGAAGGCAACCAGATAATCGGTGGCGCAGCTGCCGATGCGGGACACGACGCGCTGGTCAACATAGCGGTCGAGTTTGATGAGCTTGAGAAGGGCGAACAGCGCGACGCCAACGAGGAGGGCAATGCCGTAAACAGGAACCGACACCTGCGGGAATAGGATCTTGAGGCCCGTATTGATGAGGTAGGCTCCGCCCACGGCAACCATGACGAGTGCCACATGCCACGCAAGGGGATCGATGGACATGGGGTTCACGGTATTCTCTCCCATGGGGGTGCGATCCTTCTCGGGAACCAGGCCGACGCGAACCTCCTCGGGCATATCCTTTACCTTACGAATCTCGGTGGTCCAACCTTTGTTGGCGCAGTAGTTGATGGCGATGATGCCGCTGATGATGCCGCCGAGAAGGCCGAAGGTGGCGAAGGTCTGGCCCACCGTGGTAGCCTCGGCCCAGCCGCCCTCTTCGAACACTGATCCGATGGCGGCTGCCGTGCCGTGGCCGCCAACGAAGCCACCAGGCATGAGGATGGGGAACCATTCGGTTACACCCTGGAACACCGTGGCGATAAGGATGCCGCCGAGGATAAGCGCAATGCCGTACTGCAGGATTTCGGCGGCGCCGTTCAGCATGAAGGTGTCGCCTACTTGACGGAACATCTCTTTGAAGCTGCCCTGGCTGCGTCGGCCCAGGTAAAGAGTAGCGAACAGCACAGCGATGAGAATACCGGCGTAGCTGGAGGCCTGAGAGCTGAGAGGTACCCAATTCAGGCAGAAGGGTCCGAGAATAATGCCGATGAAGCCGGCGATCAGGGCTGAAGGGATAAAGAGGTTCTGCAGAAGCGGAACCCGAGTTCGGATGATTTTTCCGAGCACCAGCAGCGCCGACATGATGCACACGTCGAACGTCAAATCAAGAGCCGAGAATTCCATAGACCACCTTTCCTCGAATATGCGCACGCGGATAGATGGTCTCCGCGCAGTTCAGTGAGATGATTCTAGCACCTCACTGAACTGCGCTATGCTGGAAGGTAATAATTAGCCTCTCGGCGGTTGCTCGTTCCAAGGTTCGCGCAACAGCATCGGCTGGCCGTCGGGCGCCATGGCGTACACCGCCGGCGGGTACTCGATGAAGAACTGCGGCGTGAACGACATGGAGTAAGCGCCTGCATAGCGGATGACCACTGCATCTCCAACCCGAAGAGCCGGTTCGTCATGGGCTGTGAACAGGCGATCGCTGTCCATGCAAGTGTATCCGCAAATGATCTGGCGGGGCAACGTCTCTTGGGCGCCGGTCACCATTTCGTGGACGTAGGACGTCTTCTTCATCTCGTGGTCGATATTGATGCGCGACAACTCGGTGACCACGTAATGCTCGTCTACGATGTCCTTCACATCGATAACGCGGCCAACGTAGTAGCCTGGCGTGCACACCACCGCACCACCTGGTTCGACGAGGAGCTCAGTATGAGTTGGGTCGCAGGCGTCGCCGATGGCCTCTCGAATGGTGCGCACGTACTCATCATAGGCGCCGACATTGGCCGGGCCACCACCATAGAAGCCTCCACCGATGTCGAACCAGTCCAAATCGAGCTTGAACGAGCGGATGATCTCTGCGGCGAAGTCGGCCAGCGTCCGGTACACCTTTTGAGAGCGGCTCAATGTAGTCACATGCATGTGGAGTCCGCGCAGCTCGATGCCCGGAATGCTTCGCAGCTCCTCGATGGCCCGTGCGAGCTCCCCGCCTTCAAAAGAGAAGCCAAAGCGGCCGTGGCGGTCGTCGGAGAGCGTCTCCCCGGGACAGTGCTTTTCAAGCAGGATGTTGGCGCGCAGGCCGACGCGAGCGCTCTTTCCCGATTCAGCGTACTCGCGTACCCACTCGATCTCTCGCTTCGAGTCGAGGTTCACATAGGAGCCCGCGTCCAGGGCGTAAAACAGCCAATCGCGGCCCTTGATCGGTCCATTGAAAACGATTTTATCGGGAGCGAAGCCGCACTGGAGGGCCCGTGCGTACTCTTCATTGGAAACGACTTCGGCATAACAACCTTCATCGCGGGCCACTTCCAGGATCCATGGAAAGGGGTTGGTTTTCACGGAGTAGGCGACGTTCGCGTAGGGCGACCAGTGATCCGCCAAGGCCCGGCGAAAGTCACTGAAGTTCTGGCGCAGCTCGGCCTCGTCAAACACGAAGCAGGGAGTCTGGAGGGAAGCAACATCGAAAGGAAGAGGCATGTCTATCGCCCCTCATAGCGCTCGGTAAAGAAGTCGGCGAAGCGATCGGTCTCCATCTCGGCCTTATAATCTTCGAGCATCTTCACGGGCGTGTAAACCGGCTCATAGCCCAAGTTAGCCCGTGCCTTATCCACGTTCATGCAGTAGTTCACGCAGTCGTGCTTTTCGGGACGGTAGCTGATATCCGACACGGCGTCGGGCTCGCAGAACACGTCCACGATGTTGTGAACCTGATCTTCGAGAGAGGTCAGCACGCCTGTGCCGACGTTATAGGTGCCGCTGGCCTCCTTAGGAGCGAATAGGGCTTTCTCGATCATCTGGCAGAAATCCTTCACGTAGATGAGGTCCATGCCCTTGGTGGGATCGCCCCAGATCTCCAACGGCTCGCCAGCCCGCGCCTTGTCGATCATCAGGCGATAGGAGCTTACGGCGGGCTTTCCGTCGTGGTAGAGGGTCTTGCTGTCGTGCATGAAGCAGTAGATATTCGGTAGGCGGAAGGCGAAGAAGCCCATGCCGTAAGCGGCTCGGTAGTGCCAACAAAGCTCCTCAGCGGCGATCTTCGTGATGGCGTACACGGCATGATCGCCGGTCATGGCTGGCTTGCGGGGCATGTCGTCGGCCAGCTCGATCATCTCGCCGAAATAACCGGTATAGTCGGAGATGGTTTGGGTGTACAGCACCCGATCAGCTCCTGCGGTGCGCGCGTACTCGAGCACGTTTAGCGTGCCCATGACATTGGCATCTACGTAACGGCGTGGGTCGTAGCCTTCCATGTAGGCCGGCAGCGCTCCAGCGAAGTGGACGACGGCATAAACATCCTGCTGCGGGAGTGCGGCGAACGACTTCTCGTCGGTGATGTCGGCCTGCACATAGCGCACCAGCGGCGCATAGCGGTCGAAGAACGCTATGTCGGAGCGCCCGCTTGCGATGACTTCCCACTCATCGGCCGACAGAAGGCGAGACAGATGATCTACCAGGTACAAGCCGAGGGTGCCCCCAGCACCGAAGATGACGATTTTCTTTCTCACGAGGTTTCCTTTCGAATGGTTGCGTCCGGTCTGCTTCTAGCGGTTGTCGATGGTCTCTTTGAGAACGTATTGCGGTGCATTGTTGATCGTCATGAACATGCGTCCGAGGTATTCCCCGATAATGCCCAGGAACAAGATGATGAGTCCCGAGCAAGTGAGCATGGTGGCCATGAGCGAGGGCCAGCCTGCCTGCATGCCGGGGTCGGCGAGACGCATGATGAAAACAATGAGGGCGGACACCAGGCCTATAACGCCGAGTGCTGCGCCCGCCACTGCGGCAACGCGAAGAGGCGCCATCGAGAAGTTCAGCACGGTGGACCAGAGACGAATGAGCGACTTAAGGCTGTACCCCGATGTCCCCTGGGCCCGCTCGTAATGCTCTACCTTCACGTTTTTGATGTTCGCCGTGGCTCGGAACAGCAGACCTTGAATGTAGACGTAGGGCCCCTGGTACCGCACCACCTCGTCGCGGATGTGGCGACGGAATACAGCGAAGTTGCTGGAGTAGATCTCTTTGGGGCGATCGGTGAGCACGCGCATCGACCAAATGGTGAACTTCGATCCGAGCTCGCGCCACCAGGCTTCCTTGTGCTCGTCCCAGCAGGCGAACACGATGTCGCTGCCGTCCTCCATGGCGTCCAGCAACTTAACACATTGAGAGGGGTGGGTTTGCATGTCGTCGTCCATCAGCAAGATGAGGTCGCCTTCGGTCTTTCTCAGACCTGCCATGATAGCGTTGTGCTGGCCTGAGTTCTTCGCGCAGTTGATGCCGACCACATGGTCGTCCGCGGCGCAGAGCTGCTCGATGGCCGCGAAAGTGCCGTCCGTCGAGCCGTCGTTTACAAGGATGAATTCGTATTCGTATCCCGCTTTGACGAGTTCAGCTCGCGTTTGATCGACGACAGTACCGATCATTTTCTCCGAGTAGTAACAGGGGATAACTACCGAAACAAGCATAAAGCTCCTCCGTAAGCTTACGACATACCTAACGAGTACACAATGATACCGCCCACTATGAGTAGTAGCGCGATGGCTTTGTCTCTACCCAGCTTTTCTTTGAAAATCGTCACACCGAAGAACGTGATGTACAGGTAGGCGGTGGCCTCCAATATAGCGCCCATGGAAAGCGGCACTACCTTGTAGGCGAGGATGGTCATGAGTGTTGCCCCGAAGAAAAGGGCGTAGGCGGTAATAACCCAGGGATTGAGATACTCTTTCAGCGGGGTCTCGTACTGTCGCATGGCAGCCTTCTTCAGAAGAACCTGAGATACTGACGAGATGAGCACGCCGAGCAGGTAGACGCCGACATAAAGTTCGAGCATCGCTATTCACCGCCTAAGGGCGGGAGATTCCCCGGCGCATCGGTCGTCCACTGGTCGCCATCGATCGGATCGCCTGGCTTCTCCTCCTTGCCATCCGCCCGCGCGTAGAGCACCACGCCGACGATGACCATGGCCGCCCCCAAAATGTTCAAGGCGGAAACAGACTCCCCGAAAATGAAGAATCCCCATACCATGCCCCAGATTACCGTGACTGCTTTATTCGCGAACGCCATGGAGAGCGACAGGCGCTTGAGTATTTGCTGCCACCCGATGGCGTAGATGAAAAGAATGACGAGCATGCCACCGTACAGGAGGATAAACATCGGGCTCAAGAAGGGCTCGCGGGCCGCGTTCTTGCTGAAGATACCGGAAAGCGAATATACCAGCAGAAGCAGGTGCAGGGCGATGAGCGTCTTCGCCCTGCCGTCGGTTTTCTTGTGCGGGCTCATTGCTAGTGGGCCATCGGAGCGGTTCTAAGCAGCAGCTCGTTTCCGTCCGGGTCGAGCACCGATGCCCGACCCATGATGGTTCGAGAGAGGGAGTCGACACTTTCCCGCGATGGTCCGGCCACGTAATAGCGCACGACGTAGGGTTTGGCGCCCCGCTCATGGGAGATCGTGTCGCCTGTACGGTAATAGGGACGATACTCAACAACGCCGGGGAGTGCTCCGAGTTCATCGATGGACGAAGTGTCGGCCACCTCTCCGTCATGGCCGTGGAAATAGAGGCCGGCGGCATGGTTGGCGAACAAGGGGGAGTGAGCCAGCACGCGCTCCTTGGCCGCGGGTTGGTCGTACACGCAGTCGATCAACAGCTCTTCGACTGAGAGGCCGCTGCCCAAGGTGACGAGCTCGTGCTCGTAGCCGAAGATGCGTCCGGCCGCCTCGCACACGGCTAACCCCTCGCCTTCCCGATAGAACGCCTGAACGCAGAGGGGGCCGTTCTCAAGACCGACGTAACCGGCGATTTTGGTGGCGATGGAAGCGGCTTCGTCTTGCAGCTCGGCCGTGAGAGGGCTCGGGTAGGCGCACCGGACGACTTGGGGGATCTCGCCATCTTCGAAAGCGATTTTCTCGCGATCGGCAATGCTTATGATGTGGGCTTGCCCGTCCACGATCCAGGTCATGATGTTGAATTCTCGTCCGTCGTTGTACTCCTCGGCCATCAGATAGTCGAACGTGGATTGGGCTGCGGTCGATTGGAAGCGCTCGCGAACGTCCTCGATGGCGTTCGCGACGAACACTCCGTGGGAGCCGTAGCCGTTGACAGGCTTAATGACGCAAGGGAACGCCATGTCGGCGAAGTCTTCCTCTAGCGTATCGAGGCGAATCTTCTTGTAGCGAGGCGACGCGATGCCGAGCTCTTGGAACATCTGCTTCATAAGCGGCTTCTCCCGCAAGAGCTTTTCCCCTTTGGGCTTGAGGTAGGAGGGGAGGCCGGCGGCATCGGCGATATCGATCATGCACTCGGCCAGAAGGTCGGAGAACGACGCGATGATCCCGTCTGCCTGTTCCTTCCTGCAGATTTCCGCAATGGCGTCAGTGTGGCGGACGTCTTCCAGATAGGCCTTGTCGGCGTGGGCTTTGGCGGGACCGTCCTCGTAGCCATCGCAAACGATGGTGTAGATGCCCCTTTTTTTGGCACATTCGACAAGGTCGACGAACTCGTCCATCGATCCGAGAATGACCAAGCGGTGGTTTTCTTCGCTCATGACAAAAGCTCCTTAGCTGCGAACTCGTGCTTCAATGTGGTTGTCTGCTGTCCAGGTCCTACTGGCCTTGGGCGCGATACTTGGCTTCGGTGGCCTCTTTGGCGCCCTGCCACCAGCTGGGATTGTCGGTGTACCACTGGATGGTGCGGGCCAGTCCTTCGTCGAAGTTTGTGTGCTTGGGCGACCAGCCCAGTTCGCGGCGCAATTTCGTAGAATCGATGGCGTAGCGGCGGTCGTGACCCGGTCGGTCCTTTACCCAATCGAAATCGTCGGCGTCCTTGCCCATGGCGGTGAGGATAGCGCGCAAGACATCTATGTTGCTCCGCTCCCCGTCGGCTCCGATGAGATAAGTTTCCCCGATACGCCCTTGGGTGAGGATGGCCCAGACAGCGGAGGAGTGGTCTTCGGTGTGAATCCAGTCGCGGACGTTCTTGCCGTCTCCGTAGAGCTTCGGGCGGATGCCGCACAGAATGTTGGTGATCTGCCGAGGAATGAACTTCTCGATATGCTGGTAGGGTCCGTAGTTGTTCGAGCAGTTGGATATGGTGGCTTCCACGCCATAGGTGCGATGCCAGGCGCGGACGAGCATGTCGGAGGACGCCTTGGTGGAGCTGTAGGGGCTCGATGGGCGATAGGGCGTTTCCTCCGTGAATCGATTCGGGTCGTCCAAGGCCAAATCGCCATAGACTTCGTCGGTCGAGATGTGGTGAAAGCGCACGCCGTGGTTCCGAGCCGCCTGGAGAAGCGTGAAGGTGCCCTCGACGTTAGTGCGAAGGAAGGGGGTGGGATCGGCGATGGAATTGTCGTTGTGGCTCTCGGCGGCGAAATGGACGCAGGCGTCGGCTTCCGCAAAGAGGCGATCGACTAAGCCCGCATCGCAGATGTCGCCATGCACGAAGGTCATACGCTCCGGATCGCAGCCTGCGAGGTTCTCGCGGTTGCCCGCATAGGTGAGGGCGTCGAGCACCGTGACATGAGCATCGGGCTGGTTGTCGAGCACCCAATGCACGAAATTGGAGCCGATGAACCCGGCTCCTCCGGTGACGACGATGTGGTTGAATGGACTTGCCATGATCGGGCTGCTCCTTCGTGCCGCAGTGATACTTTCCTATAGTGTAAAGGATATTCTGGCTCTACGTTGACTTTAGGGAAAACGGGCACACTCCTTTTCAGCAAAAGGCCCTTGGGACCGTGATTCTGTAGCCCCCGTGCGTTTTCGCCGATTTTTTACGGGAAGTTGTCAGAAGCATGTGCATATTGTGAATGGACTGATAGAATCTGACATCTCATTTTGGGAAATGAAGCAGAAAACGGACAACATCCCAGGAGGTTGCACCATGGTCAATCGCTCGGTCGCCAAACGCGCGAAGCACGCCAAGCCCGCTTTGCGCAAAGGATATTGGGCGAAGTCGAGTTCCTCCGTGCTCGCCGTGGCCCTTGCCGCCAGCCTCGTGCCCGCCGTTCCGGCTCTGGGCGATGAGTTCGACGCCGATGTCTCCGACATCGAGGCGACCGAGCCCCCTGCATTCGATGCGCCGATTCCCACCGAGCCCTCGTCGACCGCTCCGGACGCGCTCGCCGAGCTCGAGGCGGGCGATAGGGCGACGTCGGTCGACAGCAAGTCTGATGCCGGCAATAAGGGAGCTCTCCCCGAAAGCGGTGGCGCAGAAGGCGTTGGGGATCGAACGTTCGGCGAGGTCGATGATGCGGGGTTTCGGGAAGGTCTTGGGGCGGAGGCGCTTGCCGCCGCCGAGGTACAGGAAGAATCTTCTGGACAAGGGAGTTCAACGACACGGGTTCCCGAGGGGCCTGAGAACAGTTGGCGTTACGAGGACGGTGTAGCGCTAGGCTCCCTTGCCGCCCCAGGCGCTCGAACGGCAAGCAGCACGACGCCGACTTGGACCTCATCGAACGGGGCCACCACCTATACTCTGGGCGGGAAGCGGGTTACGGTTTCCGGTGCCAAGGCCGTTGGCATCGATGTGTCGGTTCACCAGGGGAGTATTGACTGGGCCAAGGTGAAGGCCGCTGGCATTACGTTCGCTATCATAAGATGTGGTTACGGAAGCGACATCGAGGAGCAGGACGACAAATGCTTTCTTCAAAACGTTGAAGGCGCTCGCAAAAATGGTATTCAGATCGGCATCTACCTCTATTCCTACGCGAAGAAAGCGACAGGTTCAGCTCCAAGCGCTCAGAGTGAAGCTGAGCATGTTCTAAGATTATTGGACTCAGATCATGCGAACCTGAAACCGAGTGATTTGGCGTTGCCCATCTACTACGATCTCGAAGATGATAGCCAGCTGAGCTTGACTGATGCTCAGCGCGGCCAGCTTGCAGAAACATTTTGCAACAAGATTCAAGCTGCGGGATACAAAGTGGGTATTTACGCGAACAAGACTTGGTGGGAGAAATACCTGACAAGCCCCGTTTTCAACAATCGCTCCTGGAGCCGATGGATTGCACAATATCCCGGGAGTGCAATCGGCGCTCCTGACGTGACGTTCTCTTCCGATCTTTGGCAATTCACGGAGTCTGGCCAAGTGAGTGGCGTGTCTGGCAACTGCGATGTGAACTTCTCGTTCACATCGTTCTCCTCGACGCCCCAAGAGGTGGTGCTCACCGGCACGCCCAACACCTGGGCGTGGATGAACGGCTACGCCTACTATTACGGTTCCGATGGCAAGGCTGTGAAGTGGAGCCAGAAGATCGATGGGAAGTGGTATTACTTCGACGGCCAGTGCCGCATGAAGACCGGCTGGGTCACCTGGAGCGCCGACGGCACGAAGAGCTACTTCCAGCCCGGAGAGGACGGCAAGGCTGCCGCGCTGACCGGTTGGCACGAAATCGACGGAGAATGGTACTACTTCAACCCTTCCAACGGTATCAGCTTGCGATGGAGTCAGAAAATTAACGGAAACTGGTTCTATTTTAATGGTGAGTCTCAGATGGTGACTGGTTGGGTTACCTGGAGCGCCGACGGCACGAAGAGCTACTTCGATCCCAGCTCCGGTCGAGCGTGGTTGGGATGGCAGACTATTGGAAATAAGAAATACTACTTCAATCCCGCTAACGGCATCTCAAAGCGTTGGAGTCAGAAGATCGATGGATCGTGGTACTATTTCAATGGCGATAGCGTCATGGAGACTGGTTGGATCACCTGGAAGGATGGCACTAAGAGCTTCTTCGATTGGGATGGTAAAGCACTGCTCGGGTGGCGTAGCTTCCAAGGAAGGAAGTGCTACTTTGATCCTAATACCGGTATCTCACGTCGCTACAGCCAGAAGATCGATGGCGCGTGGTACTACTTCTCCAGCGACAGCTTTATGTTCACAGGGCTGCTCACATGGCATGCCGACGGGCTGAAAAGTTACTATGGATCAGACGGCAAGCTCCGTGTCGGCTGGCAGAACGTAAACGGGAAGCGTTATTACTTTGAGCAGTCTTCAGGCAAGAGCGTTCGTTGGAGCCAGTGGATAGACGGCTCGTTGTACTACTTCAACACCGATTCCGAGATGGTGACAGGGTGGGTGACGTGGAAGGCCGATGGCTCGAAGAGCTACTTCGATGGAAATGGCCGCGCGCTTATGGAGTGGCAAACCATAGGCGGTAAGACCTACTACTTTAATCCTTCCAATGGCCAGTCGTTGCGGGGTATGCAGGTCATCGACGGGCAGTCCTACTACTTCAATGAGCGCTCTGAGTTAGTAGGCGCCAAATCGGAGACCAAGACCGAGGCTACGGGCGTCTCGTTGGCTACTTTGGCGGCCAAAGAACTTAGGGCGTGTCCTTCTGCCCTGAAATATACCCAAGCTGATATTGTCGCATCTATGACGCCGACGAGCTGTGGAGCAGGTACGAGTGGATATTACCAATTCGCCCAGTTGAATCATGGCTATTCCGGTATGGTGTCGGCGGCTCAGTTAGATGCCTACATCGCCTCAACTGCAAATGGGCGAACCGGCACACTTGCGGGCAACGGAGAGGCGTTTGTGAACGCTGCGCGCCGTTACGGGGTCAACGAGGTGTATCTTTTGGCTCATGCGATCTTGGAGAGTGGATGGGGAACGTCTACGTTGGCCAAGGGCTATGTCTATGACGGAAAGACGCTAGTAGATGGCAAGACATGGCCGAAGGGAACGTATTACAATTTTTACGGGATCGGCGCTTATGATTCCAGTCCGCTGTCGGGAGGTCGAGCTTTGGCCATCAAGAATGGGTGGGATACTCCTGAGAAGGCAATCCACGGGGCGGCTCGCTGGATCGCCACCAACTATCTCAATAATGCGTTTAGTCAGAATACTCTTTATAAAATGCGATGGAATTACGTGGAGTATGCGCGTTATGGCTCGGTGGGTCACCAGTATGCGACTGATCGTGATTGGGCGACTAAAATTGGATCGCTTATGAATGCAATTTATGCCTCTGCCAGCGTGGGCCAGGCCAAGACGGGGTTGACATTTCTGGTGCCAAGCTATCGTTAGTCGCTCGGCATTCGAATGATGTATTGGGGTATACTGATATTTTGTCTAATGGTTTTGCGTAGGAGGATGTACCAGCATGAAGAAACGGGAACGGGGCGCTTTGTCGTTTCGGGTGCGTAAAGTGACGAGTCTTTTTTTAGCCGGCTTGCTCTGCTTTTCGATGCCTGCAATGGCTTACGCCGCGGAAACGAATGGGGAGGAGCAGGCCGAGGCGCAGCCTTCTGAGGCTGTCATGGGGGACAAGCCGGTCGATGGCGATGCTCTCGCTATCGGTACCGAAGAGGCGGATGCTGCTGAATTCGGTGGTGCGGTGTCAGTCCGGCCAGAGATTCAGTCTGAAGACGCTGGTGCGGAGAACGCCGCCGGTGGCGCCGAAGATTCTGACGATGTCGTTCCGGACGAGCGAGAGAGGAGCCTTCTTGCGGAAGGCTCCTCTTTCCGCTATGAGTATGCCGACGGATCTTTCGCTGTCGATGCCTGGGTGATTGTGGATGGTGCTCGCTACTATTTCGGTGCCGATGGCTTGGCGGTAGCCGGTCGTCAGAAAATCGAGGGTATCTGGTACTTTTTCGACGATGAGTGCCGTATGCAGACAGGATGGGTGACCTGGAAGAACGGAACCAAGAGCTTCTTCGACTGGGACGGCCGCGCCCTCACTGGCTGGCGCAGCTTCAACGGGGTGAAGTACTACTTCGACCCGTCCACGGCCATGAGCCTGCGATGGAGCCAGAAGCTGGACGGTCGCTGGTACTATTTCGACTCTGCTTCTCGAATGACGAAGGGCATTGTTACCTGGAAAGATGGCACGAAAAGCTACTATGATTCTCGAGGTCGAGAGACAGGGGGCTGGGTTCAGTCTGATGGTGCTTGGTACTACTTCGATTGGTCTGACGGGAAAGCGGTTCGCTGGCATCAAAAGATTGATGGTCATTGGTACTATTTCGACTCGGATTACCAGATGCACACAGGCTGGCTGAAGTGGGACGGCGTGCAGAAGTGGTCGTACTTCTACAGCAATGGCCAGCAAGCTTTCGGAACCCAGATCATCGGTGGTTACCGCTACGTTTTCGACAGCAATGGGGAAACGAGCACGAAGCCTGTCACTCTGCCTGCCGGTCAGCTGGCCATGTGGAACAAGGCTCAGAACTATTACAGCAATACCAATTACATTATCTTAGTTAATAGCCGCACGCATAAAGTGGGTGTCTTCCGTGGAAGTAGCTATAATTGGGAACCGGTGTGGTATTGGGATTGCACAACGGGCGCCCCTAGCTCCCCAACCGTCAAGGGGACCTTTACCGTAGGGTCTCGCGGTAAGTCGTTCGGCTCCGGTTATACCTGCTGGTACTGGACACAGTTCTACGGCAACTATCTGTTCCATTCGGTGTTGTACCAGCCAGGAAGCATGTCGCACATTCAGGATGGCCGTCTGGGCATCTCCGCCTCTCATGGGTGCGTGCGTCTTGACATCGAATGCGCAAGATGGATATATAACAATATTCCTCGCGGCACGCGAGTGGTATCCTATTAGCATTCCTTCAGGAGGGCGGGAGTATCGGTAAGGTCCGGGAGGTCGACGTCGATCTTCCGGACTTTTTCATGACGTCCCGAAGACGAAGAACGGATGGTCCTATGGTCGAGCGAGAGACAGAAGATCGCCATGGTGAAAAAGGTTATTTCGGTCACCCCCTTGCGGAGACGACTCGCAAGGGACGGTATGCTCTCGTTCTTTTAGGGGTTTGTGCGGTAGCCTTTGCGGGCGTGACGCTAACGCTAATCATGGCGGGGCGCTCGCTTGTTTGGGACACTGACGGGCGTCTGCTGTATTTCCCCTTTATGGTTGCAGAAGGGGAGTGGTTACGAGATATTGCTGCGTCGCTCTTGGCAGGGGATCTGACGGTTCCGCTGTACTCGTTCGATATCGGTTTTGGCGCAGACTGGCTTATTACGGCATCGGGAAATTCCAACGAGCCGATTAATTTTCTTGCGGCTTTGTGCCCGCCAGAAGCATCCGAGTGGCTCTACGATGCTCTTGTGTTCTTAAGGTTCTATCTAGCGGCCCTCACTTTTTCCTTCTATTGCTTTAGCCGTGGCAAAGGCAAAGGGGCGACGCTCGTGGGCGCGCTCTGCTACGTGCTCTGCGGATATGTGCTGTTCTGGGGGGTTTTGCGTCACCCGAATTTCATCGATTTCGCCATATTGCTTCCGCTCGTGTTCATGGGCGCCGATAAGCTGTTCGTAGGCAAGAACCCGCTTCTGCTTATTGCCTCCGTGGCAGGCATTTTCATGTACTCGATTTATTTCGCTTACATGACGTGTCTTTTCTTGCTTGCGTACTGCCTTATAACTTATTTTGTCTACCCTCGCGAGCGATCTGTGGGGGATTTCGCTTTATTGGCGGGCAAATTTGCCCTTTGCCTCCTTGCCGGCTTCGCATTGGTCGGTTTTTCGACGATACCGATGTTCATCACTCTTACCTCCATGGGCCGCGTTGGCATTGTGCGCGAGATCGCCTTCTTCCAGACGGCGGATTTCTACGAGAGTTTTGCCAGTGTGCTTTTGGGCAACCACGAGGCCCAGAACGCTTCGGTGTTGGGAGCGATTCCGGTTATTGCGATTTTGGCTCTTTTTGTCGCACGGGGCTCGATGGATGAACGCGAGCGACGGGCATGGGGGTGCGGGATCGCCCTGTGCCTCATCGGTGCTCTTGTTGCGAAGGTTGGCTCGGTTTTCAACGGCTTTGGTTACCCCACGGATCGATGGGAGGTTATTTTTGGCTTTTGCGCAGCGTACGCGGTTGTGCTCTTGGTGCCCGCAATCCCTCGCTTTTCGGCGCTTCAATGGAGGCGACTTACCGCGCTTGTTACCGTAGTGGCTGTTTGGGCCTTGGCTTACGCGTTCAAAGAGGGGACACTGCTGGGGTTTGCTACAGTGGTCATGTTTGCTGGCATTTACGGAGCATTGGCCCTGTGGGCCTTTTTCCGTCGACGCGCTGCGGGTTCCTCGCCGTCTTTGCCTCGGGTTTTGACTGAACGCTGCTTGCGTGCTTTGCTTATTCTTGCCGTCGTTGCCAATGCCACGGTTCACGTCGGTCTTTTCATGAGTCCGCTCGGCAGTTCCTACTACAAGGAATTCATCCGGACGGGTCATGTGTGGGGTACGCGAGAGCAGCTGGACCTCTCTCCGGCTCTCGACCAACTTGACGATGCCTATCGCATTAATCGAACCGATACCACCTATGGGCGCAATGGCAGCTTTGTGCACGGTTATAAAGGTTTCGACTTCTATTCGAGCTTTTACAATCAGGCCGTCGATGATTTTCGCCAATCGATGGGGTTGTCGGACGATGTGAAAAGCACGATGTTCGACGGAACGCGCCAGCGAGCGGCCCTCGATTACGTGCTCGGGGCCAAATATTACATTTCGTCCACCGAAGCCGCCGATTTGATTCCTGACGGCTATGTGAAGATAGCCGACTTGGGGGAGGCTCATAACGGATTGTCCTACGAGCTGTACGAGACCGACCGGGCTCTTCCCCTTGCTTTTACCTACGATTCGACTGTCACGCAGAAAGATTACGAGGGACTCGATTTGGTTCAACGCCAGGAGCTTCTTACTCGAGCGCTTGTTCTGGCGGTGGATGAGGCAGAAGGTACAGTTCCGCAGCTTGATACGCAGCGAGAGCGTCTTGGTGTCGTAGAGGCTGAGGGGGCCGCCGTCCAGAATGGACGCATCGTGGTCACAAAAAAGAACGCTTCGGTGACGTTTTCTCTCAGCGGGCGCGCTGGTTGCGAGACGTACCTGTGCTTCGAAGGGCTGCGTTTCCGCTCATTGCCTGTTTCGGATGCGGAGCGTCTTGCCGATGAACCGCAACTCGCTTCCGCTGACCTTGTCACGAATCCCTCCTTCGCCCCAGCGAAGACGTGTTGGGTTACGGTTTCGGATGGGGTTCGGGAAAGCTCTTTCGAAATAGCCACAAGCGCTAGTCCCAAATATGCGGGAAAGGAAGACTGGGCCGTGAATCTCGGCGCCGGCGATGATCCCGTCGCTTCGATTACGGTGACGTTTGGCGGCGTAGGGGTCTACGAGTTTGCCGAACTCTATGGTGCGACTCAGTCTGTCGAAGTTATTCGCGAGAACGCAGAGCGTCTGCGAGAGGGAAATGCCGCATCGGTGGTGTTCGAAAACGATGCTATGACGGTTTCCGTGGGGGCTGTTGATTCGGCCGCTGCGCGAGCGAATCGGGAGAAATCGCGCTACGTATTCGTATCTGTCCCGTATTCGGGGGGCTGGAGTGCTACGATGGACGGAGAACCAGTCGAGATACTGAAAGCGAACGTCGGCTTCATGGCTGTCGAGGTAGATGGCGAAGGCCATGAGCTGCGGTTCTCTTATGTAACGCCAGGGCTCGATTTGGGGCTGGCGAGTACGGGAGCTACTGTCGTGCTGTTGGGCACGTTCGAGTTGGGATGGATTCGTCGTCGGCGGACGGGGACGAATCTAAGAGGGATAGCTGAAAAGGAGCCTATCTGATGATTGACTTCAATGTTCCGCCCTATGTCGGTACGGAAATGGAGTATGTGCGGCAGTCGGCCGAAGACAACCATAAGATATGCGGCGATGGCCCTTTCACGAAACGCTGCCAGTCATGGCTCGAGGAACGTTTTTGTGCCGATAAGGTTTTGCTTACCACTAGCGGAACGACGGCGCTCGAGATGGCCGCCATGCTCTGTGATCTTGAGCCGGGAGACGAAGTGATCTTGCCAAGTTTTACCTTTTCGAGTACGGCGACGGCTTTTGTTCTCATGGGGGCGAAACTCGTGTTCGTCGATATCCTACCCGACACGAAGAATATCGATCCTGCTGCCATTGAGGCGGCCATCACCGAAAAGACTCGAGTTATCGTGCCCGTCCATTATGCGGGTGTTGCCTGCGACATGGACGAAATCATGGCTATCGCAAAGGCTCACGGTCTCCTCGTGGTTGAAGATGCCGCCCAGGGTGTTATGAGCACCTACAAGGGGAAGGCACTCGGTACCATCGGAGACTTTGGGTGTTATTCGTTCCACGAGACGAAAAATTATTCTATGGGAGAGGGCGGTGCCGTGCTCATCAATAATCCGGCCTATTGCGAGAGAGCCGAGATTATTCGCGAGAAGGGGACGAACCGCTCGAACTTCCTGCGCGGTCAGGTGGATAAGTACACGTGGGTCGATAAGGGGTCGAGCTATTTGCCCAGCGACATGAATGCCGCTTACCTTTGGGGCCAGCTTGAGGCGGCTCAAACCATATACGATGACCGTATGGCTACCTGGCATGCCTATAACGATGCTTTTGCCGACTTAGCGGCAGAAGGTCTTGTTGAACTGCCGGTCGTTCCGGACGATCGCGTTCAGAATGCCCACATGTACTATCTTCTGCTTCCGACATTGGAAGACCGGACAAGTTTCATCAGTTTCCTCAAAGAGGGCGGCGTGCAGGCCTGCTTTCATTACGTGCCTCTGCACAGCGCGCCAGCAGGAGAGCGGTTCGGATTGTTCCACGGCGAAGACGTGTACACGACAAAAGTGAGCGAGCGTCTGGTTCGTCTTCCGCTTTACTACGGAATGAGCGATGGGGATCGTGCTCGGGTTATCGAAGTGGTGCGGGCGTACTTCGGCAAGTAACTTCCAGCCTTGTACGGTGTGTGGGAGTGTTGACGATTCTCAATCAGGCGTAAATAAAGTAAAATGCGGGGCGACGAGAAAAGTCGCCCCGTTGTTCTTCTGGGGCGTGTATAGAGAGCGGGATCTTATGAAAAACGCCGATTTCCGCAAGTGGCAAGCGGCCCTCGGAGCGACGCTTTCCGTCTTGCTTGCATTTACCCTTGCTTGGGCGTCTCCGATGGGTGGCGGGTTCAGCCAGGCGGCCGCCTTGGGGGTTGTCACCGCTGATGCGGTGCCCATGAGCGATGGGGCTGCGTCGGGGGAGGGGCAAGCTGCTAGCAAGACGGTTTTGGATGCGGCGGCCGAGTCGGAGGCCTCGGATGCAGCAAACGCAGGTGCCTTCGAGCAAGCTGCCGCCGATGTCGGAAGGGCGGAGCCCGAGGTTGAAGAATCTTCTGCGGAACCTGCGTCTGGCGCAGAGGCCGTGCTAGCTCAGACCGATGCCGACGAGGCGCAACGCGCCGCCGAAGAGCGGGCGACGGACGTCGACGAACTTGGCTACGTTCCGGGCGAAATTGTCGTCATCTACGAGGAAGATGCCTCGGTTTCCGAGCAGAGCGATGTTGCCGCGACTATCGGCACCGAGGGAGAGCCCGAGCCGGCGTCCTTCGAAACCGGTGATGCAGCGGTGGTCGACATCGTCGATGAGATCACGGTGGACACCGCCGTGGAAGCGGCCTCTGCCGAAGACGCCGTGAAGTATGCTTTCCCCAATTACGTGGCCAAAAGCTTCGACGAGCCGGTGGCTTCCGCCCAATCGTCGGCGGCATCGCCACTGGCAACTGGCGATGAGCTGGCTAGCCAGCAATGGTATCTGAGCGCCGTAAAAGCCCCGGAAGCGTGGAGTCTGCTGGCGGCTCCGGGGCGCAGCATTGAGCCCGTGAAAGTGGCCGTGCTCGATACGGGCGCGTCTATCAGCCATTCCGATCTGCAGGACTCCATCGATATGAGCCGAAGCGGCGAGGTCGTTTGGGTCGATATGCAGGCGGGCAAGGTGTCCTTCAAGCCGCTCCGAGGCGACGGCTATTTGAACGGCACTAACGAAATGCCCTTCTACAGCACTCATGGCACCCATGTGGTGGGCATCATAGGCGCCAAGGCCGGTAATGGCGGCGTGCTCGGTGTGGCGAGTGGGGGAAGCACAGCGCTCGCCAATAAGATCGTCTCCATTGCGGCGATTGATATCTTCTCCTGCATTGGTGAAAACAACGACGGCACCAAATTCTCCTCCGCGACGGTGCTCGATATCCTTTACGGGCTGGCGAAGGCACGCGATATGGGCTGCAGCGTCGTGAACATGAGCCTGGGTTTTTACACCGACGACGAGACGTGCATCGCGGCGCTCAACGAGAAGACGTCCGAGCTGGACGAACAGGGCGTTGTCCAGGTCTGCGCGGCGGGCAACGATCATACGGCGGCGAAGTCGTACCCGGCCGCCTGCGATGCGACGCTGAGCGTCATCAGCCTTTCGAAGCGCGGCGCTATTCCCAGCAACTCCAGTACCTATTCGATGAAGACGTGGGAATCGGCCGATGGTTACATGCGCTCGTGGTTCTCGAACTACGGAGACTGGTGCGACATTGCGGCGCCCGGTGAGAACATCTTCAGCACGGGTGTGTTTGAGGGCACGTTGAAGAACGGCTATCTGTCCATGAGCGGTACCTCGATGGCGTCTCCGGTGGTGGCTGCGGCGGCGGCGTTGGTGCAGGCTGCCGACCCCGATTTGTCAGCGTCGGAGGTGAAGGATGTTTTGTGCCGTACCGCCGCCGATTTGCATGCAGCGGGAAAGGGCAACGAATCGGGCTGGGGTTTGGTGAATGCTGAGGCGGCGGTGAAGGCCGCATTGCCTTCCTCTCAGCCAGAGGGGCCGGGCGTGGAGCCTGATATTCCCGAGGAGGAACCGCCTGCGAGTTTGGCGAATGCGAAGCTGGCGATTCCCTCACTGACCTACACTGGCAAGGTTCAGACGCCTGCCGTTTCCGTGACACTTGGCGGAGCCACGTTGGTGCAGGGACGCGACTATCGCGCGGCGATCTCTCCGGCGACGGTAAAAGCGGTCGGTACCTACAGCGTGACAGTGGAGGGCGTGGGGGCCTACCGGGGCACGCTCAGGGGATCCTTCAAGGTGAATGCCGCCGACATCTCATCGGCGCAGATTCAGGCAATCGGCAGCCAGAACTATACAGGTAAGGCGGTAACGCCTCAGCCCAAGGTAACGTGGCAGAGCGTGACTCTGGCGGCGGGAACCGACTATGCGGTGAGCTATGCCAACAACGTGAACGCTGGCACCGCCAAGATGGCCATTTCCGGGAAGGGCAACTTCACGGGGACGAAGTCGGTCAATTTCTCAATTGTCAAAGTCGACCGCAATGTTTGGAAGACGGTTGGAGGCAAGACCTACTACTACGGCGCCGACGGGCAGCCGGTTAAGTGGTCCCAGAAGATCGGCGGCTCCTGGTACTACTTCAACGGCGCCGGCGTCATGCAGAGGGGCTGGATCACCTGGCGAGACGGAACCAAGAGCTACTTCGACTGGGACGGGAAGGCCCTGACCGGTTGGCGCAGCTTCGGCGGCGTGAAGTACTACTTCGACCCGGCCACGGGCGTGTCCAAGCGCTGGAGCCAGAGGATCGACGGCAAGTGGTACTACTTCGACGGCAAGAGCGTCATGCAGAAGGGCTGGGTCACCTGGTCCGACGGCACCAAGAGCTACTTCCACCCCGACTCCTCGGGGCACGCCGCGGCCCTCACCGGCTGGCGCAGCTTCAGCGGCGTGAAGTACTACTTCGATTCTTCGACTGGCAAAAGTCTTCGCTGGGGACAGAAAATTAGCGGCAACTTCTACTACTTCAATAGCTCAAGCCAAATGCATAGGGGATGGCTTACTTGGAGCGACGGCAAGAAAAGCTATTTCAATAGTAACGGATGTGCATTGGCCGGATGGCAATCTCTTGCTGGGAAACGATACTATTTCGATCCCTCGACTTACAAAACCTCTGGCCCTGAAGGTCAGAGTTCTGGGGACGGGAGCAGAACAGTTTATTGGGTGGCTAACGGAGAGGTTTATCATACAACAAGAGATTGCGTGTCCCTGAAACGCTCTACCAACATAAAAAGTGGCACCATTGCTCAATCTGGCAAGAAGCGTGTTTGCAGCAACTGCGGTTAAAATTTCAGATGTTAAAGAGCTAGTTTTCAGCATGGCGGGTGCGAATTGGGCGGCTGAGTGCAGTTCAATATCGCATCCGCTTCGAGCATCAAAACTCCCCAGTGTCCTCTGATCCACCTCATCACGGGTCGTTCCAAAAGCCGAATTCTTGCGAGGTCGATGGCCATGCCCACGGCGTATGTCGCGACACCCGACAGCACGCCTACGGCCAGGATCGCTGCCGGCCCCAGGGCGTACACCCATGCCAGATGCGGCCACAGCCAGGCGCGCATGATGGGGTTGTCGTGGATGAGGTAGACGCCGAGTGCTCCTTTCGCCGCGGTGTTCACCCAGCGGATGGGCGGCATTTTCCACTCGGCAAACAGGTTGAAAAGGCCTAGCGACGCGGCGAAGGTCGGCACCATGTATTGCCAGATGAAGTAGTCGGGCATCACGTAGTCGAACCCGAAGGCGCGCTGCGCCCAGCCGATCGCGGCCATCGAAGCCCATACGAACAACATGCCGGCCGCGAGGGCGCAGGCATTGCCGCGACGCTTCCATAGCGGGCGGTCGCGCAGCCAGCCGCCCATGAGGTACAGGTAGAAGAACCACACGAGGTCGCTGCCGATGGGATTGTAGGTGGTGATTGTCGGAATAGCGGATAGCACTACGAAGCCGATGACCATGAGACTTCTGCGTCCACTGTCGCCCAGATTCCGGTACAGAACGTTGAGGAACGGGCTCGCCACCATGAGCGCCAGATAGCACGTGATGAACCAGTACTCTCCCGAGGTGATGGGCGTCACGGCCTCGCGCAGCCGTTCGGGCGTGACGAGGTCGGGCTGGGCGATGGCGGATATCGCGAGAATCGCGAATGAGTAGAACCAGGTCTGTAGCATCACGCGCAGCAGCGACTGCACCTTTAAGTGCCCGTGCACCATGAAGTACCCCGTGATGAGTACGAAGCAGTTCACGCCGAGCTTGCCGCCGAAGCTCAGCATTTCCACGGCTGTATCAGAGGCGAGCGGGCCACCTTCCGGCCAGGTGCCGTGCACGCTGAAATGGAACAGGACGATGAGCACCATACTCACGATGCGCAGAAGTTCGATGTTTGCGTTACGCATAGGTCTCCTTGGGCGGTTTTGCCGGCGAGGCGAAGTATAATCGAGCGAGTCATCGTATCCAATGCCCTCGGGGCTTAAGGTCTCGGGCTTGCAGAAAGGACGTTTCATGATTGATCGCAAGGCATTTCGCTCCCTGTCTTCGGGGCTCTACCTCATTACGGCCAAGGCGGGCGATGCGCGCTGCGGCTGCGTGGTGAACACGCTCGTGCAGGTGGCAAGCGAGCCGGCCACGCTGTCGGTGTCGCTGAACAAGGAGAACGCCACCACTGCCGCCATCCTGGAGTCGGGCCGCTTCGCCGCCACGGTGCTCGCCGAGGACACCCCCATGGAGCTCATCGGCACCTTCGGCTTCCACACCTCTGCCGACACTGACAAGTTCGCCGCCTGCGCGAGCGCCCTCGACGGCGCGGAGGTGCCCTACGTGACCGAGCACGGCCTGGCGCGCTTCTCCGTCTCCGTCACCGAGACCATCGATGTGGGCAGCCACTACCTGTTCGTGGGCGTTGTGGAAGAGGCCGAGGTGCTTTCCGCTGGCGATCCGCTCACCTACGCCTACTACCACGCCGTGAAGGGCGGCAAGACTCCGCCCAAAGCCGCTACCTACAACAACGGCGACGAGGCGGCGGTGCCCGGGATCACCGAGACGGCCGCCGGTGCGCCCGAGGCCGGCAAGAAGATCGCCTGGCGCTGCACCATCTGCGGCTACATCGAGGAAGGCTACCCGGACGGCCTGCCCGAGGGCTACATGTGCCCCATCTGCGGCGCCCCCCGCGAGATGTTCGAGCGCGTGGAGCTGTAGAGGGCGCCGCTCATCTTCCTTGCGTGGATCTGCAGCGAGCCTGTAAGCCCACCGTAGGGGCCGACCTCGGTCGGCCCTCCCGAGTGGGGGAGTCTCGCTTGCGGTGAGGGGCGACCGAGGTCGCCCCCTACGGAGGTTTTCATGCGCTAGCGGCTCGATCTTTGCTTGCCGTGCGCTCCGAGACCTTCCTCTGTCGCTATAATTGTTCGTCGGGATGTCAATTAGGCGGCGAGTGTCCAAGGAGACGCTATGGAAGAGAAAGCGGCGGGGAAGTTGACGGAATCGGCGGAGAGGCCGGGGAGCCTGGGCGACTCCACCGAGGAGTACGTCCCGGCTCGATGGACGCGGAAGAAGATCGCGCTGACCGCGGCGATCGGCGTTGTTGCGGCGGCGCTCTCCATCGGCTGCGCGGCGGCGCTGTATCTGCACACCCTTGACTTGGCCCTTACCGGCGGCATGGACGCCGCCCAGCAGGACGATCTCGCCGAGGCGCTCCAGCCGCCGAAGCCCAGGGCGACCGCTCCCGAGGCGACCGCCGAGGAAGCCGACGAACCCGCTTCTTCCGCCTACTACGTGGCCATTCTCGGTTGCGACGCGCGTCCGAACGAGACTATCGCCCGCTCGGATGTCACCATGCTCGCGCGCATCGACACCGAGACGGGCATAGTTCACCTCGTTTCGGTGCCCCGCGACATGATGGTGGAAATCGAGGGCCACGGCATCCAGAAGATCAACGCCGCTCTGGCTTTCGGCGGCCCGGCCGGCGCCGTGCGAGCGCTGTCGGCCTTTGCCGGCGTCCCCATCACCCATTACGTCGAGCTGCGCTTCGAGCAGCTGGTGGAACTGGTCGATCGCCTCGGCGGCGTCACCGTGGACGTCCCCGAAGGCTTCACCTCCGACACGAGCGGTATTACGCTGGCGGCCGGCACCCAGACGCTCTCCGGGGAAGAGGCCCTCGCCTTTGCTCGCGAGCGTCACGCCGTCTCCTCCGGCGACTTCAGCCGCGCCGCCGCCCAGCGGGCCATCATCTCCGCCATCGCCGATGAGGTTCTCGTCTCCCCGCCGACGGAGCTGCCCGCGCTCGTGGGGTCGCTCGCCTCCTGTGTGACCACCGACTACACCGCGGCTGAGCTGGCCGATACGGCCCTCGCCCTGAAAGACACGGGCGTCACGGTGTACTCGGCCGCCTGTCCCAGCTATTCCTTCGGCGAGGGCGGCATCAGCTACGTCGGCACGATGTACGACGAGTGGCGCGCCATGATGCAGCGCGTCGATGCGGGGCTCGACCCCGCCGACGAATCTGCGGAAATCCCCGAGCCCCAGGCCAGCGACGAGGACCTCGGCGCCGCCACCAACGCTCGCTCCCCGCGCGACTACTCCGGCCGCATCGACCAAGCCGGCTTCAAGGACAACTAAGGACGGATTGGCCGCGCCGTATCTGTAGGGGCCGACCTTGGTCGGCCCTCCCAAGCGGGGGAGTCTCACTTGCGGTGAGGGGCGACCAAGGTCGCCCCCTACGGAGGGTGCCGCACTTGCCCCATGCTCCAAATTGAAAACCCCGGCGACTTCCATCGCCGGGGTTTTAGCTCACAGGAGGTTATGCCGGGCGCCTACAGCGTGCCGTCACGCCAGTCTTCCAAACCCTCGATAACCAGCTTGTGGGCGCGCTCCACTTCGGGGAGGTGCTTGGCGGCCGCCTCGTACTCGCCGGCGTACAGCGCATCGGAGACGAGCGCCGCGCACTCGTAGAGGTCCTTGAACGACAAGTTCCCCGCCACGCCCTTCAGCGCGTGGGCCTGACTGTAGCCCTCCGAGTAATCCTTGGCCTCCATGGCAGCCTGAAGCGCCACCAGATGACCGTCGTCCAGATACTTCAGCGCCAGGCGCTCGTACAGCTCGGCATTGTCGCCGAAGCGATCCATGGCGTCCACGTAATCGATGCCGAAGGGACGAAGCTTGTCTGCGATCTGAGCGGTCATGATCGCTCCTTTCCCGTGCAAATTCCGGCGCCCGCGCCCCTCTCTCCTCTTCTTTGGACGGCAGTCGCGTTGGTAACTTTGCTCCACAGTGTAATCGCACGTCACGAAGCTGTCAGCGCACGGGCCTACTCGTTTACGTTTCGTAGCCACTTGTCAACAAGTTGTAATCTGAATTTTGACGAATCGTCACCACTGCTGCTCCCGGATATGGTATTGACGATGGTCAATAACGTTTGCCGAAGTCAGATGCAGAAAACTTGCGTCGCTTCCTAGTAGTCCGCCGCGGCGTCGCTTTCCATCCACTGCTCGAAGAACTCCTCGTAGGCGTCGGCGAGCACGGCTTCCCGCGCGCGGCGCATGAGATCCAGCAGGAAGTGCAGGTTGTGCACCGACAGCAGGATGGCGCCGAGCATCTCGTTCTGCTTCACGAGGTGCCGGATGTAGGCGCGCGTGTGGTTGCGACAGGTGGGGCAGTCGCAGACCGGATCGAGCGGCGTGAAGTCGCGGGCGTACTTGGCGTTGCGCAGGTTCATGCGGCCGGCGCTGGAGAACGCCGTGCCCATGCGGGCCGTGCGGGTGGGCAGCACGCAGTCGAACATATCGACACCCTCGCGCACCGCGCGCACGAGCGTGGTGGGGTTGCCCACGCCCATGAGGTAGCGCGGCCGGTCGTCCGGGGCAGGCGCGGGCCACCTCTCCCAGGGTTTCGAACATCACCTCGTGATCCTCGCCCACGGAGTAGCCGCCGATGCCGTAGCCGCCAAAACGCCGCCCGCCCGCAGTAAGCGACTCCTCCTCGATCTCGCGCAGCCGCCGCACGCTTTCCAAACGCAAATCCAGGTGCATGCCGCCCTGCACGATGCCGAAGAGCGTCTGGTCGGGCCGTTTGTGGGCGGCCAGGCAGCGGCGCGCCCAGGCGCTGGAGTAGTCCACGGCGCGCGCCACGAACTCGCGGGTGGCGGGATACGGCGCGCACTGATCCAGCTGCATGGCGATGTCGGCGCCGATGAGCTCCTGGATGCGCATGTTCTCCTCGGGCGTCCAGTGGATCTTGCTGCCGTCGTAGATGGACTGGAACGTGACCCCGTCGTCGGAGAGCTTCACGGTGTCGGCCAGCGAGAACACCTGGAATCCGCCGGAGTCGGTGAGCATGGGGCCGTCGTAGTTCATGAAGCGGTGGATGCCCCCGGCCTCGGCCACCAGCTCCGCCCCGGGGCGCATGGCCAAGTGGTAGGTGTTCGCGAGCACCACCTGGCTGCCGAGCTCGCGCAGCTGGTCGGTGGTGATCCCCTTCACCGTGGCGGAGGTGCCCACGGGCATGAACATCGGGGTGTGGAAATCGCCGTGGGCGGTGGTGTAGGTGAGCGCGCGGGCGTGCCCGCTTACGGCATCGCATGTGCAATCGAACAGTGCCAAAATCGTTCCTTCTATCCGTGAAATACCGGTAGAGCCGGAGGCCGAGGGGGTGCTCGCAGACCTCTGATCGCCCCCCGGAGAACGCGATCGTTAAGAATCAGCTTCCACTTCAGCAGCAGCGATGCCGGGATGGTACCCGCCTATGTGCGTCATCTTCGCTGATTCTTTTATCGCGTTCGGAGGGGGATAAAGCGATCAGCGGGCTGCGAGCACCCCCTCGGCCTCCGGCCCCCGCGAGTTGAGGTAGGTCATGGTAGTATAGCGCCTGCATGCATTCAAAGGAGCGCTTTTCATGAGAACCGATGATTTCGACTACAACTTGCCCGAAGAGCTTATCGCTCAGGAGCCGGCGGCCGTGCGCGACGAGTGCCGGCTGCTCGTGATGGACCGCAAAAGCGGGGAAGTGGAAGATCGCATCTTCAAGGACATCATCGAGTACCTGCGGCCGGGCGACCTGCTCGTGGCCAACGAGACGCGGGTCATGCCGGCGCGCCTGCTCGGCGCCAAGCGGGGCACGGGCGGGGCGGCCGAGGTGTTTCTGCTGCGCGAGTGCGGAGGCCCCGAGCCGCGGACGAACCGCGTGGCCTTCTGGGAGGTGCTCGTGCGGCCGGGCAAGCGCCTGAAGCCGGGCGCCGGGGCCGTGGTGGATTTCACCGATGCTGCAGGTGAGGTGGCGCTCTCCGCCGAGATCATCGATTGGGCCCGGGACGGCCAGCGCGGCGAACGCGTCGCGCGGCTTTCCACGACGCTGCCGTCGCTTGACGAGGCCCTGCATGCTGTGGGGCACACGCCGCTGCCTCCCTACATCCGCGACTACGCCGGCGACGAGGAGCTGTATCAGACGGTGTACTCGCGCCGGGAAAGCTCGGCGGCCGCTCCCACAGCCGGACTGCACTTCACGCCCGAGCTCATCGAGCGTTTGCGCGAGCGCGGCATCGGCTGGGCCACGGTGGAGCTGGAGGTGGGTCTGGACACTTTCCGCGTGGTGGACGAGGACGATCCGGAGAAGCACCACATTCACACCGAGTTCTACACGGTGCCCCAGGCCACCGTGGATGCCGTGAACGCGACCCACGCCGCGGGCGGCCGCGTCATCGCCGTGGGCACGACGAGCGTCCGCAGCCTGGAAAGCGCTTGGGATCCCGAGGCCGACGACGGCCGGGGCGCTCTTGTCGCCCGCGATCGCGAGGCCACGAGCCTCTATATCCTGCCGGGCTATGAGTTCCACGTGGTGGACGCCCTCATCACCAACTTCCACGTGCCGCGCTCCACGCTCATGATGCTCGTCTCCGCCTTCAGCACCCGCGAGAACATCCTAGCCGCCTACCAGCACGCCATCGACGAGCGCTACCGCCTCCTCTCCTTCGGCGACGCCATGTTCTTGCATTAAACGCGTTTGCAACTCGCCTGTTCATGTCGAGCGGTTCCCTGTTTCCCTCTGTCTGGCTTGCAAAATGCGGTTTTAGAGACGGCCGTCCTTCGGCGAGGCGACCGCCCTCCTTCGGCGATGTCGCGTTGTGTGCAAACCCGCGGGTCCCTTCCCCCACCACGCGGGGCATCTCGACCTCTTGCTTGCGTTGGCGCGCAAAACTGCGGGCGCTGCTTGCTGAAATGGCTTGAAAATCACGAAACATCGGCGTCGGAGGCGAAAAACGCGTTTCGTTGTAATACGCCACCTGGGAAAACTCTGCGAATCGAGACATCACCGTTCTTTTTGGGGCGCCAACTGCCGATCTTTCGTGTTTTTCAAGCCATTTCAGGCGATTGAAGCGCTGATTTTCTTCTGCATTCCGATCTTTCGTCATTTTCAAGCCATCATGCCAGCTTTGCGCGGAGAAGGTGGCGTATGGGCGACGCGGGGGCTCTGTGCCGGCAGTAGGACGCTCTGCTCGGCAAAAGATGATGCATTTACTTTCAGCAGAGGATATTTCATGTATCGCGTTATTCCGAGAACACGTGGCGAGCAGAGGTCTTAGAATGCCGCGAATGCGGTTGATCCTCTTTGGCATATCGGCTTTCTCCTACTGGCTTTGCGCGCCGTCGGCGCCTGACGCCTCGTGCAAGGTGTCGGCGAAGATCCTGAAGAATTGCGAGCCTGTTCTTGAGGCGCTGCGTCATTTGGGGAGGCTCTTTCCGTTTTTGCCCCGGCCGTATCATGTCTCTACGATGTCTCATGCTAAAAGGCCATTGTCGGAAGCGATCTGCCATCTTGTGGTTCGCATGCCGAAGGGAAAGGACTTCTGCCGCGTGGAAAGCGGCGTGTTCGTCTCCTGTCCCGAGCTGTGCTTCGTGCAGCTTGCGCAGTCGCTCTCCTTTCACGAACTCGTTCGGGCGGGCAATGTGCTTTGTGGGCGTTTCTACCTCGACGCCGGGAAGGGCGGCGAGCTTGGGCAACGCGAGCCCCTTACCTCGAAGCGGCGCATTGAAGCGTTCCTTCGCGCCAACCCCGGAATCAAGGGCGTGAAGGAGGCTCGCCGGGCGCTCCCGTGGGTTACGGAAGGTGCGGCCTCTCCTCCAGAGGCGTTTCTCGCCATGGTGTTTGGGCTGCCTTACCGCTATGGCGGCTTTCAGCTCTCAGACCTTGCGGTAAACCGGCGGTTGCGGCCGAGCCACAAGGCTCAGCAGATAGCACGTCGCACCACGCTCGTCCCTGATATCCTCTTTGCTGATGCTCGCCTTGCGATCGAGTACGACTCGACGGCCGAGCACACCAGTTCTTCGCAGCTGACGAGGGACGCCCAGAAGCGCCTGGCGCTGGAGACGGACGGCTACAAGGTCGTCACCGTGACGGCGGGGCAGATTGGCAGCTCGGGCGAGATGCGGCGCATCGCCGAGCAGTGCTATCGCCGGCGGGGCAAAAGATTTCGCCCCCAAAGCAAGGAATTCGCGAATCAGCAAGCTCTCCTGTTCCGCATGGGCTGGTCGTTGGAGGATTACTGTCTCAAAGAGCAGCCTCGCTAGGTGCTTTTCAAGAAAATAGTTTTCCCAGTTCAGAGTAAAGGATTAGGGAAAAGATTACGAGAATAATCTTTTTCTCGCTCGCTTTCCGATGCGCGATGGCGCGGCGGCGTCCATAGTGGGGATCGTCACGGGGCGCCGAGCCCGCACACCAGTTGAAGGTTGTCGCGGGGTGCCGTACTCGGGCGGCAGCTGGAAGGCTGCCCGAGTGCGAGAGCGGCGGTGAAGGCCGCGGTCGTGGTTCCCCGGACGGCATCTGTCAAGGAGGGCGCGCGGCGCCCGACAAAGCGCAGGGCGCGAAGGAGCGCCCGGCGCAAGGAGAGGCACGAGGGCGCATGAGAGGCGTCCCGCGCAATGGAAAGAGAGGGAGTTCACCATGACCACCACTGTTACTCGTCGCGACCTGTTCAAGTTCGGCGGCCTGGCCGCGCTAGGCGTGGCCGGCGCCAGCACGCTCGCCGGCTGCGGCCAGCCCAAGACCGTCGCCGAGGCCGCCGCCGAGAAGGGCCTGGCCGACACGGGCGCCGCTGCCGGCCCCGCGTTCCTCGCGCCCCAGGAGCCCATCACCGATTTCGCCGAGACCCACGAGTACGACGTCGTCGTGGTCGGCGCCGGCGAGTCGGGCCTGTCCGCCGTGCACACCGCGCTCGAGGCCGGGGCGCGCGTGGCCTGCGTGCAGAACATCAACGCCGCCCAGACCACCGGCAACATGGCCGCCTCCATCGACCTCACCCAGACCGACGAGGCCGCCGTCCAGGCCTGCGTGAGCTTCATCAACTGGAAGAGCGACTACCGCTCCAACCGCGACCTCGTGAACATCTGGGCCCACAATTCCCAGGAGGCGCTGGCCTGGTGGGCCGAGGAGGCGGCGAAGGGCGGCGTGGAAAGCAAGCCCCACGACGCGGTGCTCTCCTACAACGGCTACGACATCCACCTGCACGCCAACACCTACTTCCACGTGGAGGGCAACCACAACGCCGCCGCCACGGTGATCGCCGAGAACCTGGCCGCCGCCGGCGCCGAGTTCTTCTACAACATGCCCTGCAAGCAGCTGGCCACTGACGAGTCCGGCGCGGTCACGGGCGCCATCTGCGAGGATGCCGACGGGGCGCACCACCTGTTCACGGCGACCAAGGGCGTTATTCTGGCCTGCGGCGACTACTCCTCCAACCAGGAGATGCTCGATTACTACGCGCCGGATACCAAGGGCTTCTCGCTGTTCACCGACTTCCGCGACGGCAGCGCGCTGGTGGCCGGCATGAACGCCGGGGCCATCATGACGCCGCACACCCACACCAAGATGATCCACGGCGAGCCGGCGGCTGTGCGCCTGGAGATGCCCTTCCTCTTCGTCGACCAGGAGGGCAACCGCTTCATGGACGAGACCTGCTGCCGCATGGGCTACATGAACAACTTCGCCCGCCCGTACTTGGCGAAGGCTGGCTTCACCGACTCCACGGCAGCGAAGTTCTTCAGCCTGGTGCCCGCGAACTGGGAGAGCTACTACGAGGAGTGGAAGGCCGCCAGCCCCTACGACATCTCCCAGTACAACGGCGACAACAAGGTGAACCCCGAGAAGTGGATCACCGCAGACACCATCGAGGGCCTGGCCGAGGCCATGAACGCCTACGCCGCCGAGAACGATTGGAAGCTCACGAACATCGACGCCGCCGCGCTGGCCGACACCGTGGCCCGCTACAACGAGCTGTGCGCCGCCGGCCGCGACGAGGACTTCGGCAAGGCCGCCAAGTACCTCGTGCCCATCGAGGGCGGCCCCTACTACGCCATCCCCCGCGGCTCCAACAAGCTGCCGGCCATCCTGGGCGGCCTCGTGGTCGATAGCAACCACCAGTGCCTGAACGGGGAGTTCGAGCCCATCAGCGGCCTGTACGCCGTGGGCAACGCCTCGGGCCAGTTCTTCGGCGGCGTGGATTACCCCATGGACATCGAGGGGCTCTCCATCGGCCGCGCCATCACTTCGGGCTACTACACCGGTCGCTTGGTGGCGAGCCTGTAGGCCACCCGCCGTCTCCCCCTCCCGTGCCCGGCCGACGCTCCCTCCCCGTCGGCTGGGCCTTCTGCGTGCGGCCCTTGGCGGCTCTTGCGGCCCCTTGCGGCCCTAGTGGCCCCGATGCCGCAAAGGCCTCGGGAAAGCGCCGACCCGGCCGCCGGCCGGCCCTGTCACCTGCTATAATGGCCGCCATGGGGAACCTGTTGAAGGACATACGAAAGGGGAGGGAAGACCGCTCCCTGTACCTGCGGGGCATTCTGCCCTACCTGTTTGCGCTCGGCTGCGCCCGCGCTTGGGTGACGCTGGCCGTGGCGGCGCCGGCCCTCGCGCTGCCGGCCGCCTTCGATCTGCACGACGTCTTCGACTACGCCTTCTGCCTGGTCTCCATCGCGGCGGCGCTTGCCGCGCGCCTCCTTCTGCCCCTGAACGCCACGGGGCGGATGCGCGCGGCGTCGGCGGCGCTGATGGTCGCGGCGTCGCTGTGCCTCATCGCGGTCGGCACCGGCCTGGTCGCAGGGCCGGCGACCATTGCGCTGGTGGCCGCGGGCGCGGCGGCGGGAGGCGCGGGCTTCGGCCTCTTCCTGCTTCTGTGGGCCGAGGTCTTAAGTTGCATCTCGCTCATCCGCATTTTCCTGTACACGACGGCCTCCCAGCTGGTGGCCGTCGTCTGCGTGTTCTTCTGCGACGGCCTGGACGATTTGCGCGTGGCCTGCGCTTTGGTGATCCTGCCGCCGGTGGCGCTGCTCTGCCTGCGCCGTGCCTTCTCGGCGCTGCCCGTCGCCGATCGCCCCTCGCCGGTCATTCCGAAGTTCACCTACCCGTGGAAGATCTTCGTGCTTCTGGCCCTGTACTCCTTCGCCTACGGGCTGCGCCAGCACCAGCTGGCGGCCGGCGCCGGCATGCACTCATCGGTCTCGACGGCCATCGTCATGGCGGTGCTGTTCGCGAGCGCCTACTTCTTCTCGAACCGCTTCAACATCGGCACGCTGTACCGCTCGCCGCTCGTGCTTATCGTGTGCGGCTTTCTGCTCGTGCCCGTCGAGGGCGTCTTCGGCACGGCGGTGTCCAGCTACCTCATCTCCATGAGCTACTCGCTCGTGGGCATCATCGTGGCGCTGCTTCTGTACGACATCGCCAAGCGCCTCGGGGTCACGGTCGTCATCTTCGCCGCCATCAAAGGTGCCGAGCAGGTGTTCGTCATCTGGGGCAAGGGGGTCGCCGAGGCCATGGCCGCCGCGGGCATGAACGCCGGCGCCCAGGACGCGGTCATCGCGGTTGCGGTGGTGGCCATGATGCTGGCGGCCACGCTCATCCTGCTGTCCGAGAAGGAGCTGGCGAGCCGCTGGGGCGTGCGCATCCTGGACGCGGGCGGTCTCGTGGAGAAGACCCCGGAAGAGTTGCGGCGCGACGAGCGGGCGGCTGAGCTGGCCGAGCACGCCCGCCTCACCCCGCGGGAGACCGAGATCCTGACGCTGGTGGCCCAGGGCAAGAACGGCCCGGCCATCATGCAGGAGCTGTTCATCGCCGAGGGCACCTTCAAGGCTCATATGAGCCACATCTACGAGAAGTGCGGCGTCGCGAACCGCCGCGAGCTCGTGGCGCTGTTGGGTGCGTGATAGGGCGTCATCGCCGCAACCTGACGGCCCTCGGATGGCTTGGAAATCACGAAACATCGGGTTTAGGGGCAAAAGCGCATGTGCTCAGCCTTCAAATGGCTTGGAAATCACGAAACATCGGCGCTAAAAGCGAAAAAGGCGTTTCGTTGTAATACGTCACCTGGGGAAACTTCAGAAAAATGAAGGAAATAGCCTGCCGAGAGGCGCCAATCGCCGATGTTTCGTGATTTCCAAGCCATTTTGGACGATCGTAGGGTTCGTTTCCCTCTGTATTCCGATGTTTCGTGATTTCCAAGCCAATTTCCAAGCCAGATTGATAGCTTGCGGCCTTGAGGCGAAGGCGGGTGTATTCGTTTGGCGCGCTCGTCGCCGGGTGGAGGGGTCTTCTGGCGTTGGAGCACGCTCGTTTCACGGGTTCGCCGCCGAGCGGAGGAGCGTTGTCACGTTGGGGCGCGCCCCTGAGGCTCCCGAGGCGCTCCCGATTATGTCGCATTAGTTGTCGTGATGTCAGAATCAGGCGTTGACCTTCGGTTCATTTATGGCACAATAGGCAAGTTGAAGTGAAAGCGCCGCTTCGGGGGAGGCTTGGGCGCTCTTCGCGCAAGAGAAAAGGAAGGCGCGGTATAAAGAACGCGCGGGAAACTAGGAACGCGAAAGAAGAAGGTCGCATCCCATGGCATTGGAACGCAACGTCAAGAAGAAGCCGGCCCGCACGGCGGATCGCCGCAATGTGTGGCTGCTCATCCTCACCACTCTGCTCATCGTCGTGTCGGTGGTGCTGTTCACCCCGCCCAACGAGAAGATCAACCAGGGCCTGGACATCCAGGGCGGCCTGTCGGTGGTGCTCACGGCGAAGTCCACGGACGGTGCGCCGGTCACCCCCGAGGACATGGAGAAGTCCCGCGCCATCATCGAGAGCCGCGTGAACGCGCTGGGCGCCTCGGAGGCCACGGTGCAGGAGCAGGGAAGCGACCAGATCCTCGTGCAGATCCCTGGCCTGGCCGATACGGAAGAGGCGCTCGCCACCATCGGGCGCACCGGCTCGCTGGAGTTCGCCCGTCTGGACTCGTTCACCGATGAGGACGTGAAGAACGCCATCGACTCCGGCCAGACCTCCGGCGAGGGCACGGTGACCGACGAGTTCGGCAACGCCTTCCCCTCGGGCCAGGTTGAGCACATGGCCGTGGAGGCCGGCACCTACACGCCCATCGTCACCGGCGCCGACATCACCAACGTCACCATCGGCCGCGAGAGCGAGGGCAGCACCTACTACAGCGTGAACATCACGTTGAACTCCCAGGGCGCCAAGGCCTTCGCCGACGCCTCGCGCGATTTGGTGGCCGACCACGGCAAGATTGTCATCATCTTGGACGGCGAGGTGCAGTCCGCCCCGGCCGTGCAGTCCGAAATCCCCAACGGCGAGGTGTCCATCACCGGCCAGTACTCTTTGGAAGACGCCAAGGCGCTGCAGACCATCCTGGAGTCCGGCTCGCTGCCGGTGTCCTTCGAGTACGCCCAGTCCCAGGTCGTCGGCCCCACCCTCGGCCAGGACGCGCTCGTCTCCGGCGTCGTGGTGGCGCTGATCGGCCTTGCGGTCGTCATGCTGTACCTGCTGTTCTTCTACAAGGGCCTCGGTATCATCACCGCCGCGGCCATGGCCGTGTTCGCCGTGCTCTACCTCGGCATCCTGGCGGCCCTTTCCGCCTTCCACCTGTTCAGTCTGTCGCTGGCGGGCATCGCCGGCATCGTGCTGACCATCGGTATGGCTGCCGACTCCTCCATCCTCACGGTGGAGCGCTTCCGCGAGGAGATCCGCATGGGCCGCTCCGTGAAGGCGGCCTCCATTACCGGCGTGAAGCACGCCATCTTCACCTCCATCGACGCCGACCTCGTGACCATGGTCTCGGCGCTGTGCCTGTTCTTCCTCGCCGCCGCCTCCGTCAAGGGCTTCGGTATGACGCTGGCCTTGGGCATCATCTGCGACATCGCCATGATGCTCATCTTCAAGGCGCCGCTCATCCGCCTGCTCGCGCCGAAGATCATCGCGAAGCACCCCGGCTTCTGGGGCATTAAGGACTCCATCGACGCATCGCGCGGCTATGCCGAGCTGGCCGCCGCCGAGGGCGTGCCCGAGGCCGAGGCCGAGACGGCGGCCCAGATGAACGCCGCCGAGACCCGCGTCGTCGCCGAGGGCGAGGGCGAGCCGGGCTCGGTCGCCGTCACCGCCGTGCGCAAGATCCGCGGCCGCTTCATCAAGCACGACATCAACTTCCTCGGCTACCGCAAGGTGTTCCTCACGGTGGCCGCCGTAGCCATGGTGGCTTGCCTCGCTATCGTCGGCTTCCGCGGCCTGAACTTCGGCATCGAGTTCGTCGGCGGCACGTCGGTGGCCTTCCACGGCACCGGCGACATCACCACCGAGCAGATGCGCGAGGCCATGAACGCCGCCGGCGAGCCTGACGCCGTCATCCAGACCACCGAGACCGGCGGCGAGCCCGGCTTCCTCGTGCGCACCACCACCACCTCGGCCGAGGACGCCACGGCCCATGCCAACCAGGTGGCCGAGGCCCTCGGCATGACCTCGAGCGACTTCGAAGTGACCACCATCGGTCCCGACTGGGGCGCGAGCGTCATCCAAAGCTCGCTCATCGCCTTCCTCGTGTCCATCCTGCTCATCATCGTCTACATCGCCATCCGCTTCGAGTACAAGATGGGCGTCATGGCCATCGTCGCGCTGTTCCACGATCTCATCTTGGTGGTGGGCATCTACGCACTGGTGGGTCGGGAAGTGAACCCGAACACCATCGCCGCCCTGCTCACGATTCTCGGCTACTCGCTTTACGACACCGTGGTCGTGTTCCACCGCATCAACGACAACATGAAGGGCGAGGACATCCGCTGCACCTTCATGACCATGGCCAACCACTCCATGAACCAGGTGTTCATCCGCACCATCAACACGACGCTCACCTCGTTCATCCCGGTGTTCGCCATGCTCTTGTTCGGCGGCGAGACGCTGAAGGACTTCGCCTTCGCCATGGCCATCGGCCTCATCGCCGGCTCCTACTCGTCCATCGCCATCGCCTGCCCGCTCTACTGCATGTGGAAGACCCGCGAGCCGAAGTTCGCGAAGCTGCAGAAGAAGTACGGCACGGAAGTAGGCCTGTTCGAGTTCGACCACTCTGCCTCCACCGGCATCGCCCAGGTGCCGCTGGCGCGTCTTGAGGCCAACGCCCGCGCCGAGGCCTACGTGGCCGAGCAGACCGAGGCGACCGGTGAGGCGCCCGACGCCGCGGCGGTGGCGGCGGCCGTCAAGCCCAAACCGGTGAACAACAAGAAAAAGAAGCACCGCCACGGAAGGGCGCAATAGCAGCTCTCCCGGGATCGGGCCACGGGGTACTGCTCAGTCGCGCGTACTGTCCTCGCTCGGCGAAACAGCCCACTGGGCTGTTTCGTTCGCTGCGGAACTCGCTTGGTGAGCAGCACCCCGTGTCCCTCTACGCTCTTCCACGCTTGAGAGAAAGGCGCGAACATGGTTCGTGAAGGTTCGGCTCCTAACTTTTGCCCGCCTACCGAAGAGGGCATCACCATCACGCTCGTCGATGAGAAGGGCGAACAGGTGGAACTGGAGTTCCTCGGGCTCGTGCTGAAGGGGGAGAGCTCGTTCGGGTTCTTCTTCCCGGTGGATGACGAGCATCCGGCTACCTCCTCTGGTGAAGTGGTGGTCTTGGAAGTGACCGAGGTGGACGCCGACGGCCAGCCCTGCTCCTTCGAGTTGGTGGATGACGAGGTCATCGCCGCCGAGGCCTATGCGGACTTCCAGGAAGCCGCCAAGGATCTGTACGACTTCGCCTAAGGGCGCGGCTCGAAGGACGCACGATGATCTTCGTCGCCGACCCTGCCTCCGCGTTCACCTTGCGCGAGCAGCAGATTCTCTATTACATCGCCGGCGGTCTCTCGAACAAGGAGATCGCCGGGCGGCTTTCCCTCTCCGAGCAGACGGTGAAGGCGCACCTGTCCCACATGACCACCAAGTGCGGTCGTGCGAACCGCGCGGCGCTCGTGGCCTACGGCTTCGAAACCGGCCTGCTGCGCCGCCGCTGATTAGCCCGAACGGGGGATGGCGGGAAAGGCGCCCTCGGATAGACTTGAACTCTCAGGCTGGGAGGATAGCGCGCTCATGACCCTGTTCGTCTTCGAAATACTCTGCATCCTGCTCTACGGCGCGGCGAGCGCCTTGGGAGCGTTCGGCCTCAGGCGCGGTCACCGTCGGGCCGCGCGGGCGGCCAAGGGCGTTTATCTGACCGCCGTGGCAGCGCATTCCGCAGTCATCGGCATGGAGTCGGTAAGCACCGCAGGCACGCTACTTTCCGGCCCCAACATCGTCATGCTAGCCTCGTGGGTGCTCGCCGTGGTGACGGCGGTGGGGCTGCTCGTCACCCGCCGTGGGCTGGCCTTCTCCACCGTCGCCGCGCCGGTGGTGGCGCTTCTGATCCTCGTGTCCCAGTGGCTGCGCATCCTCGACCCCGCGGGCGCCGACAACATGGCCTTCTACCACTGGCCGCTGCTCGTGCCCCATATCGTGCTCGTGTTCGTCGCCCTGGCCTGCTTCGCCACCTCGGCCGTATCCGCCGCGCTCGACTGGTACCAGCGACGCCTCATGGCGGCCCGCAGCGCCAAGGTGCTCGAGCTGAACACGCCGGCGCTGGACACGCTCGCCCTCATCTCGCGCTTGGCGGGGCTGGTGGGCGTGGCCGTGCTCATCGCCGCCATGCTCATCGGGTTCACGCACCTGGTGGCGCTCTATGCGGCCATGGCACAGATCGGCACCGAGGGCAACTTGGGCTATCTGGTGCCGCGCGTGGCGCTCTCCCTGGTGACGACGGCCGTGTGGTCGGCGTTCTGCGCCCTGTCGTTTCTGGCGCCCTGGGCCGCGTCGGCGAGAACCCGCGACGCTTTGGCCATCGCCGGCCTTGCGGCGGCGGTGCTGCTCATCGCGGTGTCGGCGGGGTAGGGCCATGGGTCTGTTCGTTGCGGGCGTGAACCCGCGCCGCCCGGTGTTCCCATCGGCGAGCCAGCATTTGGCCGACGCTGTCGGCCGCCGCGCGCTGCTCGGCGCCGTCTCGGGGCACCGGAGCCTGAGCGAGGGGCTTCTCGTGACCGCGGACGGCCGGCTGGAGCTGTACGCTGTGGCCGACGAGGGCTGCGACGCCTACGATATCGCCGCCGGACTTTTCGGCGCTGTGGCGGAGGGGGAGGTGGCCGGCGCGCTCTATTTCGCCGAGGGGATCGATGCCGCCTCTCACCTGTTCGCCGCCTTGTGCGGCCTGGACGAGTTCGCTCGGGGATCCCGGGAAAGCGCGTCGCTTCCCGGGGAATGCGACGGGCTCGCCGCAGCGGGAGAGCTGTCGCAGCCGGGAGGCCGCGGGGCTCTCGGCGCGCCGGGCTTGCCGGACGCTCTGGCCGCCTGTTGGGCGCGCGCCCTGTCGGAGGCGCGGAAGGCGGCCACGCTGGGCGATGCCCTGACCCGGCTCGCTGCGGCGGCCTCCGGTCTGTCCAGCGCCTTGTCCGCGGCGGATGCGTCCGCCTCGACGGCGGCGCTGGCCGAGACGGCCGTGGAGCTGGCCCGGCGCGTGTTCGGCCATCTCGAGCGCCGGTGCGTGCTTGCTGCTGGCGCGGGCGATTTCTCGCTGGCCCTCGCTGGCGCGTTCCTCGGCGCCGGCGTAGAGCGCTTCCAGGTGCTCGGCGATGGGAACTGCGAGGAGGCCGCCCGCGTGCTCGGCGCGCCCGTGGCCGATCCCCAGCTGCTCTCGGCGCTGCTCGTCGATGCCGATATCGTCTTGGCGGAAAGCGCTGTGGAAGGCGCCTCGCTCGATCGTCGCCTCATGAAGGGCGTTGTCCGCCTGCGACGGGGCCGGCCGATGCTGCTCGTCGACGCCAGCGCGGATGGCTCGCTTATCGATCATCGCGTCGCCTCCCTCGATGGCGTCTTCCTCTACACCGTCGCCGATCTGGCCGCCATCACCCGCGACGCCCCTTGGGCGCGCCTGGGCACCGACGACGCCCGCGAGCGCCTTTTTGCCGATGCAGTTCGCACTTTCGCCCTGCAGATGGGTTAAGGCGCGCGTCCTCATCTCCCGCGGCGTCCTTCCAACCTAGCCCGTTCGGGCGATTCCTGCGGAAAGCGCTCTGGGTATCCTTGAAACCACCTTGCGGCCGAACGCGCGGCAAACCTGCCGTCGAGCCTGCGGCACGTGAGCCGTCAGCCTGAGGCCGCGTCCATGCGTGGGAGAGGAGACCCCGACATGATCGTATCGTGGATGACCACGAACCAATGCAACTTGAAGTGCGTCCATTGCTATCAGGACGCCGAGGAGGCCACCGAGCGCGAGCTTACCACCGACGAGGCGAAGAAGATGATCGACGAGATTGCCCGAGCGGGCTTCAAGATCATGATCTTCTCCGGCGGCGAGCCGCTTCTGCGTCCCGACATTTACGAGCTGGTGGCCCATGCGGCCTCCCGCGGCCTGCGCCCGGTGTTCGGCAGCAACGGCACGCTCATCACCGACGAGGTGGCCTGCCGCCTGAAAGAGGCCGGCGCGGCCGCCATGGGCATTTCGGTGGACAGCCTGGACGCCGCCAAGCACGACAAGTTCCGCGGCCTTCCGAACGCCCATGCGCTCACCCTGACCGGCATCGAGGCCTGCAAGCGCGCCGGCCTGCCCTTCCAGCTGCACACCACCGTGGTCGATTGGAACCGCGATGAGGTGTGCGCCATCACCGACTTCGCGGAGGCGATCGGCGCTGTGGCCCACTACATCTTCTTCCTGATCCCCGTCGGCCGCGGCGAGTACATTCAGGAGACGAGCCTGGAGGTGCTGGAAAACGAGACGCTTCTGCGCGAGATCATGGAGAAGTCGGCGGAAGTGTCCATCGACGTGAAGCCCACCTGCGCGCCGCAGTTCACCCGCGTGGCGAAGCAGCTCGGCATCGACACGCGCTTCACCCGCGGCTGCCTGGCGGGGCTCACCTACTGCGTCGTGGGCAGCGAGGGTATCGTGCGCCCCTGCGCCTACATGACCGAGGAGGCCGGCGACGTGCGGACGCAGCCCTTCGACGAGATTTGGAAGAAGAGCCCGGTGTTCGAGCGCCTGCGTACCCAGGCCTACTCCGGCGCCTGCGGAAGCTGCGACTACAAGGACGGCTGCGGCGGCTGCCGGGCTCGCGCCGCCTACTACCACGACGGCGACATCTTGGCCAAAGACGACTACTGCGCCCACGGGCAACAACTCGACGTTCATTCGGCTATTGCCGAATGAACGTCCTGACGCTGCGGTTCCGACAGGCACCTGATCTGGCCCCTTGTTTTGGGCTCGGCGCGGCACGAAGGCCGCTTGGCCCAAAGGCGGGGCCATATCAGGCACCTGTCGCAACCTCGCTGACTTCCTTGGGCGAACCTGTGAGTTTTTGTATAGAAAGGATTTTGTTTTGAAGAAGTTTGTACTGTGCGCTGCCACCGCGGCGCTTGCTCTGGCGTTGGTCGGTTGCGGGCAACAGGGGAGTGAGGTTCCGGCGGGCAGTGCGCCCCAGCAGGAGCAGGCGACCGAGGCCCCCGCTGCCGAGGCTCCCGCAGCGGAAGCAACGGCGCCCGGTCCGGTCACCTTCACCGACGATGCGGGCAACGAGGTCACCGTGGACAACCCCCAGCGCGTGGTGGCCTGCATGGGCAGCTTCGCGAACGCCTGGGAGCTGGCTGGGGGCACGCTCGTGGGCGTCTCCGATGATGCGCTCCAGGCGGCCGGTTGGACCATCCAAAGTCCTGATGTGGCCACGGTGGGGGACTTCACGGCAGTGAACCTGGAGGCCATCATGGCGCTTAATCCCGACTTCGTCATCATGACGAGCGGCACCGGCGGCCGCGGCGGCGATTCCAGCCAGGCCGATCTGCGCGACGCGCTCATTGGCGCGGGCATTCCCGTGGCCTACTTCGAGGTGACCACCTTCGACGACTACGAGCGCCTCATGCGCACCTTCACCGACATCACCGGGCGCGCGGACCTCTACGATCAGAACGTGGCGAAGGTGGCCGAGGCTATCGACGCCATCGTGGGCGCGGTGCCGGCCGAGAACCCGCCGACGGCGCTCGTGCTTACCACGTTCTCCGGCGGCACCCGCGTGCAGAGCTCCGGCACCCAGACCGGCGCCATGCTGGCCGACCTCGGCGTGAACAACCTCGCCGACGAGAATCGCAGCCTTCTGAAAGATTTCAGCCTGGAAGCGGTCATCGAGATGGATCCCGACTTCATCTTCGTCATCCCCATGGGCAACGACACCGAGGCGGCCATGCGCAACCTCGAGGAGGCCACGGCGGCCAATCCGGCGTGGGCGAGCCTGTCCGCCGTGCAGAACGGCCGCTACATCACCCTGGACCCGACGCTGTACCTCGCAAAGCCCAACGTCCAGTGGGATGCGGCCTACCAGGGGCTCTTCGATAACCTTTACGGGCAGAACTAGCGGCGGGGGATGTCTCTCGCCATGGGTTCTGTCTCCCGCAACATCATCGTCGTGGCCGCGACCGCCATCTTTCTTGCGGCGGCCACGGCGGCGGCGCTCACGCTCGGCGCCTCCTCGGTGAGCCTGCCGGAGTTGACGGCGTGGCTTGTCGGCGGCGATGTCTCCGATATGGCCCGCAACATCTTGGAGAACGTCCGTGTGCCGCGGGTGCTGGCGGCGCTTCTGGCCGGGGCGGCCCTGGCTACCTCCGGCGCGCTGATCCAGGCGTGCCTGGACAATCCGCTGGCGAGTCCCAACGTCATCGGCGTGAACTCCGGCGCCGGCCTCGCCGTGCTGCTGGCCGCCTCGCTCGTTCCCGGGGCGCTGTGGCTCACGCCGCTGGCGGCCTTTATCGGGGCGCTGGCGACGGCGCTCATCATCTTCGCGCTGTCGCTGGGCACGGGCTTAAGCCGCCTGACCGTGGTGCTCGCCGGCATCGCCATCACCACGGTGTTCGGCGCGGGCATGAACACCATCCTCATCGTGGATCCGGACGCCTATGTCGGCTCGTCCACCTTCCTCGTGGGCGGCCTGTCCGGGGTGCTCATGTGCGATCTGGCGTGGCCCGCTGCCTACATCGCTGTGGGCCTGGTGGCGGCGCTGGCGGGGGCGGCGAAGCTGAACATCCTCTCGCTCGGCGACGAGGCCGCCCACAGCCTGGGCGTGAACGTGCGCGCCGTGCGCCTGGGGATGCTCGCCGTGGCCGCGGTGCTCGCCGGCGCGGCCGTGAGCTTCGCGGGGCTTATCGGGTTCGTGGGGCTCGTGGTGCCGCACCTTATGCGCTTCTTCGTCGGTCACGACAACCGCTGGGTGGTGCCGGCCTCGGCCTTGGCCGGGGCGGCCTTCGTCGTGGGCTGCGACCTTTTGGCCCGGGTGCTGTTCGCCCCCTACGAGCTGCCCGTGGGCATTCTTCTGGCCTTCATCGGCGGCCCCTTCTTCATCTACCTCATCCTGAAGAACAAAGGAGGCGGCCTTGACTGAGCGTGCCACTCAGGGCGAGCGGGCGTCGTCGTGCGCGCGTCCCGCCGACGTTGGGGCGCGCTCGCCGGAGTGCGCCATCCGCTACGAGGGCGTCTCGTTCTCCTACAAGCCGGGCGTCCCCTTCATGGAGGGGCTTTCCGCCGCCATCCCCGCCGGCGCGGTGACGAGCATCGTCGGTCCCAACGGCTGCGGCAAGTCCACGCTCGTGAAGCTGGCCTCGGGCCTTCTGCGCCCGGCGGCGGGGCGGGTTGAAGTGGCGGGCCGCGATACGGGCGTTCTGGCCTCGCGCGAGCGGGCGCATCTGATGGCCGTGCTGGCCCAGACCTCCCGCGTGCCTCCCATGACCGTGGAGGCCCTGGTGGCCTGCGGCCGCAATCCGCATTTGGGATGGGGCGGCCGCCTCGGGCCGGCCGATCGGGAGGCGGTGGAGGCCGCTATGGAACGGGCCGGCGTCGCGCGCTTTCGCAGCCACGACCTGCACCAGCTCTCCGGCGGCGAGCGCCAGCGGGCGCATCTGGCCCGCACGCTCGCCCAGGACACCGACCTCATCGTGCTTGACGAGCCCACCACCTATCTGGACATCAGCGCCTGCCACGACCTCATGGCCCTCGTGCGCGACCTGAACCGTCGCGAGGGCAAGACCGTCGCCATGGTCATCCACGATCTGGATCTCGCCCTGCGCTACTCCGATTACCTCGTGGTGATGCAGAAGGGGAGGGTCGTCGATGCGGGCCCCACCGACGAGGTGCTCGCCTCGGGCGCCGTCGGCGACGCCTTCTCCATGGACATCTGCCCCCACGACCGCCCGCGTTTTGCAGAACGCGGCGAGGATTTCGAAGGGCGCGCCGAAACCGAGCGCGGCTACGTGCTGTACCCCCGTCGCCGCTGACGGGCGGCGCGAGGCCCCGGGGCCTCGAGGCCCGAGGCCCGGAGGTCCCGAGGTCCCGAGATCCCGAGGCCCGGAGGTCCCGAGGCATCGGCGGCGTCTATCGACCGCCGCGCGCATCCAATGGCCCCAGGGGTTGCGCGCGCGGCGGCCGTCGCCTACAATGTGCCCCGTGAATTCTGTTTCAGGGCGAGGTGGAAATCCTCACTGGCGGTAAGCACGGCGGCGCCTTAGGCGCTCGGCAAGCCCGCGACCCTGTGCGAGAGCGCAGGCTGACCCGGTGAAAGTCCGGGGCCAACGGTTAAAGTCCGGATGGAAGAGGCAGACGTTCGCGTTTCTGGCGCCCCGACCGACAGGGCCGATGCAAACGGAAACGCGACATCATGGAAGCCTGTATGAAAGGAATTCATACGGGCTCGTTTTCTTTTTGCGAGGGGAAGCGGCTCCGGAAGATACGCCTCGCGAAGAGAAAGAAGGTCCATCATGGCCAACAAACCCACGACCCACCCCGCTGTCGGCTCCTCCACGGTGCGCCCGGCCAAGGCGCCCACGGCCCAGAAGACCATGGCGAACACGAACCGCTGGTCCACCCGCGTGCTCGTGACCATCGCGCTCCTGTGCGCCATCTCGGTGCTCCTGTCCTTCGTCGAGTTCCCGCTGCTGCCCGGCGTGGCATGGCTGTCCTACGACGCCTCCATCATGCCCGCGGCGGTCTGCGGCTTCGCCTTTGGCCCGGCGGCCGGTCTCGCCTGCGGCATCATCTCGGTGGTGGCCCACGGCATCCTGTTCGCCGACTTCACCGGCGCGCTCATGAACCTGCTCGTGGTCATCGGCTTCATTCTGCCCTCGGCGCTCGTCTACAAGAAGATTCACACCCTGAAGGGCGCCATCATCGGCCTTCTGCTCGGCATCGTGTTCGCCGTCATCATGGCCGTGCTCGGCAACCTCGTGGTCACCCCGGCGTGGCTCGGCGTGCCGCTGGATGCCGTTGTGGCCATGATCGTGCCCATCCTCATCCCGTTCAACCTGTTGAAGGGCCTTTTGAACGCCATTCTGACGCTTATCGTCTACAAGGCCATCTCGAACCTCATCACCCCGAAGAAAGACCAGGTTAAGGGCCGCTAATGAGTGCAGACGTCTTCGTCGATTTCCGCGATGCCGCCTTCACCTACGATGGGGAGGCCTTCGTCTTCCGTCATCTGAACCTGACCGTGCCTCAGGGGCAGTTTCTGTGTCTGCTCGGTGGCAACGGCTCGGGGAAATCCACCCTGGCCAAGCACATCAACGCGCTGCTTCTGCCCGACGAGGGCGAGGTGGACGTGTTCGGCTGCGACACCCGCGACGCGGAGCAGACCTACTTCATCCGTTCCAACGCGGGGCTGGTCTTCCAGAACCCCGACGACCAGCTGGTGGCGAGCCTCATCGAGAACGACGTCGCCTTCGGCCCGGAGAACCTCGGCATTCCGAACCCCGAGCTGCGCGAGCGCGTCACCCGGGCGCTCGCCGAGGTGGGCTTGCAGGGCTTCGAGGCCCACGAGACCAATGCGCTCTCGGGCGGCCAGAAACAGCGCGTGGCCATCGCCGGGGTGCTCGCTATGGACCCGGCCATCCTCATCCTGGACGAGGCCACGGCCATGCTCGACCCGCGCGGGCGCGCCGGGCTCATGCGTGTCGTGCGCGAGCTGCACGAGCGCGGCATGACCGTCGTGATGATCACCCACTTCATGGAGGAGGCGGCCGCAGCCGATCGCGTGGTGGTGCTCGACGGCGGCGAGGTTCGCATGGACGGCGCCCCGGAAGAGGTGCTCGTGCGCGCCGACGAGCTGCGCTCGCTTTCCCTGGAGGTGCCCTTCGCCTGCCGCCTTTCGCTCGAGCTGCAGGCCGCGGGCGTTCCCGTTTCCACCTGCATCACCGACGACACCCTGAAGGAGGAGCTATGCGCCTTGCGTTCGAAGATGTGAGCTACTCCTACGAGGGCGGCGAGGCGAAGAAGAGGCGCGGCCGCCGCAAGAAGGACGCCGCCCGCCAGGCCGATTGGGGCAACGCGCCCGATGCCGTGTGGGCCCTGCGCGATGTGACCTTCACGGTGGAGCCGGGGGAGTTCTTCGGCATCGCCGGGCACACGGGCAGCGGAAAATCCACGCTCATCCAGCATATGAACGGACTCGTGCATCCCACGTGCGGCCGTGTTCTGGCCGATGGGCGCGACTTGGCGGAGAAGGGCGTCGCCACCGAGGTGCGCCGCCAGGTGGGACTCGTGTTCCAGTATCCCGAGAACCAGCTGTTCGCCAACACCGTCTACGACGACGTAGCCTTCGGGCCGCGCAACATGGGGCTTGGCGCCGAGGAGGTCGACCGCCGCGTGCGGGAGGGCCTGGCCTTGGTGGGGCTCTCCTTCGACGAGCTTTCCGAGCGCAGCCCCTTCGATCTGTCCGGCGGCCAGCAGCGCCGCGTGGCCTTCGCCGGCGTGCTCGCCATGGAGCCGGAGGTGCTCGTGCTCGACGAGCCGGTGGCCGGCCTCGACCCGCTCTCCCGCGAGGAGTTCCTGGGGCTCATCCGCGAGCTGCACGCCGGCGGCCGCACCATCGTCATGGTGTCCCACTCCATGGAGGACTTGGCGGCCTTAAGCGACCGTATCCTCGTGCTGTCCGAGGGGCGCCTGTTCCGCCTGGGCACGCCGGCCGAGGTGTTCGCCGATGCGGCGGCGCTGAAGGCCGTGGGCCTCGGCGCACCGGCGCCCGAGGCTTTCGCCGCCTCCCTGCGCGAGGTCGGCTTTACGTTGGGGCGCGACCTCTACGACGAGCGCACCCTGGCCGCCGATATCGCCGCCCAACTTGCGGGCACCCCGGTGGCCTCCGCGCCCGATGCGGCGGTCGGCTTCGCGGCGTTGCGGGCTGCCGACGCCGTCATCGAGGGTGGTGGCGACGATGCCTGATCGCGCCATCATCGGCCAGTACTGGCCCGAGGACTCGCTCGTTCACGCCATGGATCCCCGGGTGAAGTTCATCCTGTCCTTCGTGCTCATGGCGGCGGTGTTCTGCGCGGCGACGCCCTTGTCGCTGGCGGTGGCGGCCCTGTTCGTCGTGGGCTTCTACGCCGCGAGCCGCATCCCGCTGCTCCAGGCCATCCGGGCTATTGGCCCCTTGCTCGTGCTCGTAGTGCTGACGGCGCTCCTGAACGTGCTCTTCGTTCAGGGCGGCCACGTCTACTTCGAGTTCGGCATCATCTGCATCAGCGAGAAGGGCCTGCAGTCGGCCGTCTTCATCGGCTGTCGCCTGCTGCTTCTGCTCATGGGGATGAGCCTGCTCACCCTGACGACCGCGACCCTCGACATCACGGCGGCCTTCGAGCGTCTGATGGCACCGCTTTCGCGCATCGGCGTTCCCGCCCACGAGCTGGGCATGATTCTCGGCATCGCGCTGCGCTTTTTGCCGCAGTTCATGACCGAGCTCGGCATCATCTACCGCGCCCAGAAAAGTCGCGGCGCCCACTTCAGCGCGAATCCCTTCCGCGGTGGCATCCAGTCGCTCACGGCTCTGCTCATCCCGCTGTTCACGAGCGCCTTCCGCCACGCCGAGACCCTGAGCGCCGCTATGGAGGCCCGCTGCTACCATGGCGGCGTCGGCACCACGCGCCTCGACCCGCTGCGCCTCACCTGGCGTGACGCCGTCGGCACCGGCGCCCTCGTCCTCATGATCGCCGCCGTCATTGCCACCAACTATGTTCCCTTGTCATAAAGAGTTGAGCAGCGGGAGGTCGGAGGCGGTGGTGCCGCGCGCAGTTCATTCAATGGTATGGGTAGAACGATGCGGCCCTCATCGAGCCCTGCCATTGAATGCTGTTTGAGCACGGCACTTCCGCCTCCGCCCTCCCGCGGACAAGTCAGAATTTCAAGAAAGGAACCCGAAATGACCGGAAACGAGCTCATCGTCGACTACCTCACGAGCGTCCCCGCCTGGTACCTCGCCACGGTGGAGGATACCCTGGAGGGCGCCCAACCCCACGTGCGCCCCTTCAGCTTCGCCGCACTGCAGGACGGCGAGATCCAGTTCTGCACCGCCACCACTAAGGACTGCTACCGCGAAATGCAGGCCAATCCCCGCGTGGAGCTAACCGCCTGGAAGCCCGGGCGCGGTTGGGTCATCCTGCGGGGCCGCGCGAACCTGGAAGACCGCGCCAACGCGACCGTGCGTGAGGAAGGCTTCAAACACATGGTCGCCCTCGGCGAGGGCTGGGACGATCCGGCAGACCCGCGCCTCACCTTCTTCACCATCGACGACGCCGAGGCCTGGCTCTGCGACATCGACGGCTCCTGGAACCCCATCGAGCTGTAGAGGTTTTGCCCATCACTTTGTTGACATTCGGCGCATTGCGCGCGGAAGGCCCCTCGATGCAGTACAATCGCACCCATGATTGAACTTCTCACAACCATCGACTCTATCGTGTGGGGCCCGGCGATGATCGCGCTGTTGCTCGGCACGCATATCTATCTGACGTTCCGCACGGGGTTCATCCAGCGCAAGCTGCCGCAGGCCATCCGTATGTCGGTGCGCCGCGACCCGTCAGGCAAGGGGGACATCTCCAGCTTCGGGGCGCTCGCCACGGCGCTCGCCGCCACCATCGGCACCGGCTCCATCGTCGGCGTGGCGACGGCGCTCCTCGCCGGCGGCCCCGGCGCCATCTTCTGGATGTGGATCGCGGGCCTCTTCGGCATCGCCACCAAGTACGTCGAGACCTACGCCGCCGTGAAGTACCGCGTGCGCGATAAGTCCGGCGCCATGCTGGGCGGCGCCATGTTCGTGTGGAAGCGCGCCTTCGCGCGGCCGGACGGTAGCGTGCCGTGGTGGGCGACGCTGGGTGCCGTGTCCTTCGCCGCCTTTGCCATTATCGCCACCATCGGGACCGGCTCGGCGGTGCAGGCGGCGGCCATCTCCGGCATCGTCACCTCGTCGGTGCCGGCCATCCCGGCCGTGGCCGTGGGTATTGTGATCGTCGTGGCCGTGGCGGCGGTCATCTTCGGCGGCGTGAACTCCATCGCACGGGTGTGCGAGTGGCTCGTGCCTATCATGGCCGGCGCTTATGCGCTCGGCTGCCTCGTTATCATGGGCATGAACGCGCCGGTGCTGGGAGAGGCGGTGGGGCTCATCCTGGAGTGCGCCTTCACGCCGAAGGCGGCCTTTGGGGGCGCCGTGGGCTCGGGCCTGATTATGGCCCTGCAGTTCGGCTGCGCGCGCGGGCTCTTCTCCAACGAGTCCGGTCTGGGCACCGCCCCCATCGTGGCGGCGGCGGCCAAGACGAAGAACCCCGCCGACCAGGCGCTCATCTCCATGACCGGCGCGTTTTGGTCCACGGGCGTCATCTGCCTGCTCACGGGGCTCGTGCTCGTGTCCACCATGATCGTGCACCCCGAGATCGGCGAGGACATCTTGGCCAACCCCTCCATCTTCACCGGGGCCGCCCTCGCGAGCGCCGCCTTCGCCGAGATCCCCGTGTTCGGGACGCCGGTGCTCGTGCTCGGCATGTGCGCCTTCGCCTATTCCACCATCCTCGGCTGGTCCTATTACGGCAACCGCTGCGTGGCCTATCTGTTCGGGCCCCGCGGCATCAAGCCGTACCAGGTGATCTACGTGGCCGTGGCCTTCTTCGGCGCCATCGGGGTGGGGGACGTGGTGTGGACCATCTCAGACATCGGCAACGCGCTGATGGCCATTCCCAACATTATCGTCATCCTGCTGTTGTCGGGTATGATCGCCCGGGAGACCAGGCACTACGTCTACGATGGCCACCTTGACGAGGAGTACGCCGAGCCCGTGCCCCGCGTGGACAAGGCGCAGCTGTAGAAGGTGCCGCCGCCGCTTACGGGGAATTCTTCCATTGTTAACAAAAGCGCTTAACTTCTCCCTCTATAATGCGGCTACTTTAGCACGTTAAAGTGCGAAGGCCCGATGAGCGCGTCTCGCCTCGCCGGGACCGCCGCGCCGAGCCGCTGGCTTTAAAGTCCCGCCACATGGCTCACTGAGAGGAGAACCGCCACATGGACATGATCGTTGACGTCATCAACAGCATCGACGCCTTCGTTTGGGGGCCGCCGATGCTCGTGCTGCTGCTGGGGTCGCACATCTTTTTGACCTTCCGCACCGGCTTCATCCAGCGCAAGCTGCCCACGGCCATCAAGCTGTCGGTTACGAAGGACCCCGACGCTCCCGGCGACATCAGCCAGTTCGGCGCCTTGTGCACGGCGCTGTCGGCCACCATCGGCACCGGCAACATCGTCGGCGTGGGGACCGCCATCATCGCGGGAGGCCCGGGCGCGGTGTTCTGGATGTGGATCACCGGCGTGTTCGGCATTGCCACGAAGTACTCCGAGACCTTCGCCGCCGTGAAGTACCGCGTGAAGGACCACAACGGCGACATGCTCGGCGGTGCCATGTACGCGTGGAAGCGCGGCTTCACCGACAAGGACGGCAAGACGCCGTGGTGGGCGCTGCTCGGCGCCGGGGCCTTCGCCCTGTTCGCGGCCATCGCGTCCTTCGGCATCGGCTCGGCCGTGCAGTCCTCGGCCATGACTGAGGTCATCTCCACGAACCTGCCCGGCGTGCCCGCCTGGGGCATCGGGCTTGCCATCGTCATCATGGTGTCGATCGTCATCTTCGGCGGCGTGAAGGTCATCTCGAATGTGTGCGAGAAGCTCGTGCCCTTCATGGCCATCGCCTACATCTGGGGCTGTGTGGTCATCCTCGGCATGAACTGGGAGCTCGTCTGGCCCGCGTTCTGCCTCATCGTGGAGAGCGCCTTCACCGCCAAGGCGGCCTTCGGCGGCGCGCTCGGGTCCGGTCTCATGCTGGCCCTGCAGTTTGGCTGCGCCCGCGGCCTGTTCTCCAACGAGTCGGGCCTCGGCTCCGCGCCCATCGTGGCCTCGGCGGCCGCGACTCGCAACCCGGCCCGTCAGGCGCTCGTCTCCATGACCGGCACCTTCTGGGACACGGTCATCATCTGCCTGCTCACCGGTCTCGTGCTCGTGTCCACGATGCTCGGCAACGCCGACCTGCAGTCCGAGATCATGGCCGGCAACATCACCGCCGGTGCGGCGCTGTCCTCCGCGGCTTTCGCCAGCATCCCCTACATCGGCACGCCCATCCTCATCTTCGGCATGATTCTGTTCGCCTACTCCACCATCCTGGGTTGGTCCTACTACGGCAACCGCTGCGTCACCTACCTGTTCGGCAAGCGCGCCATCCGCCCCTACCAGGTGCTCTATGTGGCGGTGGCGTTTCTCGGGGCCATCGGCGTGGGCGAGGTGGTCTGGACCGTCTCCGACATCACCCAAGTGTTGGTCCCGAAGATCGGAAGAGCGTCGGGACCAACAC